>OODT01000176.1_pt1 | contig 93967 bp, 76 predicted proteins | sample 1671841 | NCBI WGS metagenome assembly OODT01 (sample SAMN06348198, study PRJEB24527) | human gut metagenome | biome: human gut; feature: ankylosing spondylitis patient; material: feces | host: Homo sapiens | place: China | collected 2015-10 | reverse complement strand
TTGTCCCCATATCTGTTTTGATAACCTGAAATGAATCCACTATGAATAATGTAGGTTAGGTTTCTGTTTGTTATTATTCAATTCTTATCCTTCTCAAAGCGTTTTTTTGTTCCGACCTCCGGGGCGGTTGTTCAGCGGGCGGTTCATCCGCCTGAGCAGTGCGGCCTTCAGGCTGTCAAGGAAAGGCGTCTGCCGGTTGCGGATGCGCAGGTCGCCGAATGTCCGGGACAGGTTCTTGTCCAACTCGATGTTGAATGCCCGCTGCACGTACTCCGACAGCCTTGTCAACGGGACATCCCCGAATACCTTGCGGCTGTCCAAAGCAAATAGCAGTTCGGTCAGTTCCGTCTTCGTCGCTTTCCACGTCAGGCGCACCTTCGGCAACGATTCTTCGGCTTGCCGCAGCTCGAACGCCTCCAATTCCTTCGTCAGGTAGCGGATCAGCCGCTCGTTGGCAAGAAGCCGTGCCGCCATGAAGTTACAGTTGGTCGAGAAAGACGGATCACGCTCGTGATGGAACGACTCCAAGTAGAGTGCCGTGTCAAGGTTGCCACGCAGGTAATAGAGCGCGTCCAAGTGGGTCAGCCCGGAGCGGTAGTAACGCACGAAGTCCGAACGTTTCTCGTTGTAGCGGTTGATGCCCCGTATCTCGTCTATCAGGTAGCTTCGCTGCGACTCGCTGCCTACCGGACGGTTCATCTCGATGTTGTATATCTTGCGGTAGTAGATGAGCCGGTGACAGATTCGGGGTTTGACCGTCTTGAAGAACTCGATTTCCTCCACTTCGTCACGGAAAGTATAGTCCGCGATGAAGGCTTTCAGTTGCAGGAAAGCGTCAGCGAGCACTAACGAGGCTTCGAATGACTTCTTGATCATGTTCAGGTCTCCGGCCTCTATCTTCTCCACCTTCTTTTCCGCCTCTTCCTCAAGCCTTGCTGCGAAGTCCTTCATGTCCGTCCGTTCAGCCATGCACGGGTATCTTCAGTTCCAATCTCTCGTCGTCCACCGCCACGCAGTAGTCGGCAAGGCCGTACCCTTCGAACTGCTCGGTGGTCACTTTCAGGTGTGTCACCTCTGTGCCGTCCAAATTCACTTCGTCCGTCAGCGTGCGGAGTTCCGGGTTCATACGCAGGGCGTTCTCCGCCGATTTGCCGTAGGCGTTCCAAGTCTCGTCCGTTCCGCTCCAATGGAGGTGGACGGCATCCGTGTTGCCTTTTTCCGTTTCAAGTATTTTCGTTGTTTTCATTTGTCTTCTGTTTTTATTGAAATAAAGGGGAACTTGCCGGTCTTTCACAAGGGCGGCAAGCTATAGGGTTATTATACATATTCCTCCCGCTGTGCTGGGGAGGGTCTTGATGTATTTAAAGTGTATATATCTCTTGTTGGTTATGAAAGTAAATTACACCATCCGATGCGTCTTTCTGAATTGCAATTTACTTTCATGATTCTAAAGTTTAAATTGTAAATAATAGGTTGAGCGTATTACTTATACTTATCGGAATAAGCTCTGTAATTATTATAAATGGTTTCTTGTTCTATGGGTGTATCGTTTGTAGGACGATTTTGGATATACTTGACAGCAAAAGATGTTGCGGTTTCACTTGTAGTAAAGTATCTCACACCCTCACTATCAGTATACCACCTTGCATTTTGTACAGGAACATACATATATTGGCCCGGAATACTTAATCGACCTTCTATATAGTCTTTGTAAGTATAAGAATTGGTAGTAGAAAGGGCTCTTACAGTTGCTTTCACGTTGTATAGTGAACTTCCAGACACATCTTTTACATATACATTATTTTTGCTCATAGCAGCACTCCACCACATATATGCAGGATCGCCACACGTATTTCCTGTACATTGCCATTGGGTCGTTCCGAAGAAAGGATGGTCTTTATGAACATTCCAACAAGTGGTATAAAGGGGAACGATACAATAATTGTACTTGTTTAACGATCCGTATGTAGCATCTCCCAGACGAACTCCAGAAGAAGCATGTGCAATGACAAAATCTTCATTTATATGTGATTCTCTACCCCAAGTCATCCAATCATGCATTGTCCCGGTGACATTCAGATCTATCCAATCATCATCCACGTTTGCATTCTGTATTTGTAAATGAACGGTACGTTTGCCATTGTTTGTAGCCGTGTTCTCTTGTGTGTCCCACCGTTTCTTCACGTATGATGCCGTACCGCCCGTAGAAGTACAGGTTATGAGTGCATCGTCCCCATACGTAAGAGAACCATCATCCATTACTCCGTCTTGTCCGGCATCCATCACTATACGGGCCTTTATCTGTGCTCCATCCTTGAAGCGTCCGCCTGTCAAGGAGATATTCCACTTCTCCGCCTCACGAGAAATATTTCGTTCGCAATCCTTGAACCCGAAGTCGGCGGTAAAGGCTTTCTGCTCCACGCAGTACATGATGTTTTTGCTCATATCCTCCTTGCATGCAAGCAGCGAGGCAAAGCGATTCTCACTCGGGATGCTTAGCGTCTGCAAGTAGAAGTCACCCTTCGATGCATTATTGTAGATGGCTTGGTATTTCGTATTCTTGTTGTAAGTGGGTGATGGGGTTATAGCCAACCAGTCCGATTCTGTTATATTTTGAACTTCAATAATGTCACCATCGGAGTATTCATCTTTAAACGGTTGGCTGGTTGTTTCCGGCACGGAATAAACCCAAAAAGCACCATCTTTTTCAAAAATGTTGGTTTCACCATCCACGCGGCTTTCTTCCATATTGGGGCGAACTATCCAAACTTGTTTATCTTCTTTACCAGCTTGGTAGTCATCCACACTTTTAGTTATCACCACACTGGAATATAACCAATCTTTTGTTCCATCCCAAGAGACTTTGATAGGGATGTTTGAGCCGGGTGTTATTGTCTTAGGGGTAACGGTCAGACCAGAATTTTCTGAAGGAAGGATCATTCGCGTGTCATTTGGGTCAGACGAGCTGAAAGTTATATAGAAAGCTACCTGATCTTTCATCTCATCCGTCTTATCCACGTAGGCTATAAACTTCTCGTTCGATACACCCAAGTAAACAAAGTTATGCGAGATTTTATAAATATAGGTCTTCCCTTTTTCCCACGTCCCAGTGAGGGCTGCACCCACAGTGAACTCGGTGTTGTCGGTATTCATAAACGTCACCTCCACCTTTGCACCGTCCAAGGCCTGCGGCACCAAGAAGAAAGTCTCGTCTTCCCGAGTAACAGGCGAACCTTCTGTGCCTTCCACTGCGTTATAAACCCAACTGACGGTGAAATCTTTCTTATCGGACTTTACTTCCGTCCAAGTGGAAGAGGCAATATCATACGTGCCTTCATACTGCAAGTTGTACAGTTTGACGGACTTTACCACACAGTTGGGGAGGTCGCTTCCTGCCACGAATTTTACGGCCGATAAGGCATGATCGAATGTCAATGGAATGGCTTCCTGTTCTGCCTGGTTGGTAGCGACAGCCGTCATCACGTCCATCTGCTTCTTCACGTCTTCGGGAGCGGTGTAATGGAGCTTTGGAGTACCGTTCTCGTCCGCACCCGATACGGTCAAGCCCTCCGCGTTGGCGGTGTGCGGATACCAGGCATAGAAGTTCAGGGACTTGACGCCCGGCCAGTAGAATTTCTCTTCGGGATACCAATAGGTAGTACCGTTCTCAGGGCTTCCTTTCGTTGTCGGCACATTATACATGAAGTCGGGCGTACCCTTAATATCCGTATAGGCCGATACGGCGAAAGTCTCCATGATTCTGTCTTTCGTCTTGTTGTCTTCGGTCACCTGTGTACCGCGTGTCATCATCCGGTTGTCACCGGGAAATCCGTCGGTCACTTCGGCGGAGAGGTAGACGGTCTTTCCGTTCACCTTGCCTTCCATCTCGACGGGTTCAAGCTCTTGCGTGGCAGGAGCGGAAACCGCACGGGTGCCGTCCGCCTTCGTCCACGCTTGCGAGCCGGGCGTGCTCACGGCGAAGCTCAAGCTGTGGTCGCCCTTGACAGGGCGTTGACCTCCGTTTTCCACCTCGTCCGTACAGGCGGAAAACACTGTCAGTGCGATGAGCGAAAGGCTCATCAGTTTTTTTCTTGCTGTCATATATATTTTTATACCTTTTTACACGTCAGAATGTCGTGCTACAATATGGTTTCCCAACTTATGCACTTTCATTCAATATGTTTCACTAATTGATAATTCCACTTTATTGTGACAGAATCTTGATATGTACTTTTACAAGCTACTCTTAAGTATGGCATAACGAAAATTGTGAGAAGTCGTTTTCCAATCAATACCGACTTGGAAACCTGAGACAAACTGACCCATTTCCGCAAAATTTCTACCAACTCCAGTTATTAGATAACATTTAGTCAAATCATTAGTTGGTGCCGCAGAGATCCAGTACCAAATATCCCCATCCTTCTTTTGTAATGGTTCCCCATATACCTCGTTATTACCGGGACATTGGCCATTTTGAGTCAGCTCATATATCCAATAAACCAAACGCAACTTAGTGCCCCATGTTGGATTTATGATTTGCCACTTTCCTTGTCCGTATACAGGATGGTTCTTATCCACTTCCCAATATTCATGGCTCTCCGTTTCATCATAAGGTCCAAAAGTTCCGTCTTTCCGTGCCACGATAACGTATTTCGGATCTGAATTGTAATCTTGAATGTAGTTCGGTGGGAACATCGTTCCTCGCCAAATGGTGTACCAAGTGTTTTCGTCCGTACCGGGAATGTATGTACGCTTGGTATTGAGATCATCAGGATCTGACGGAATTGTTATAGGTGCCGTGCTATTCACCTTGATTTGTACCACGAAATGAGTTGCGTCTTTCTTTGCCTTGCCCGGACCATCGCCCACATTGTTCATGCGAGGGCTGGTAAAGTCCGCTGTTGTTTTCCCGGTCAGATCGAGGTTGTCTTGGAAAACCTCATAAGTCATGTTTCCATCTCCATCTGTCACCTCATACGCCAAACGGGCGGTGATGGCATTCACTGAAGTGGGAGCTTTCAAATCCACTGTGAACGGGTCTCCATTGGCACTGATGTTATGCGATGTGTAAGGATTACCGTCCGTACCATTCGTTCCTTTGAAGAAGGTCACTTCCGCTGATAATTTACTGATTGAAAGCTTATATGTCACAGTTGTTCCTGCTGCCCAATAGCTATAACCATACCCATTAGCCGTAATGTCCTTCAACTTTGCACTCAATGTCTGTTCTACCCCGTTCATCACCAACAGCACTTCCAAACAAGCATCGGTATTTTCATCAAAACTTTGTGGCATCATGAAGAATGTCTCCCCATCACCCGTGAGCTCTGTTTCGGTATTCACTGTTATATTTTTATCTATATTATTCAAGGTGAAGTTTCGTGTATCATCATCCATATTAAACGGATAACGAATGGTTCCAGATGCAGGAACACAATGCGATCCCTTATATTTTAAACCTTTCAGCGTAATGGACTTGATGGTACAAGCAGGGAAATCATCACTTGTCTTGAACTTCACAGCTGTGAGCATGTGCTCGAAACGAATAGAAACGGCTGCATTCGTTTCTTCTATCTGATAGCTGTTGGCCATCATAAAGTCTTCTTGGTCGGCTACCTGTTCAGGTACTTCGTAGAACAGATGGGTCTTGGTAACTACGTTTTCCTTCGGTACGGTCAAGTTCTTTGATTGGTAGGGATACCATGCGAAGAAGTTCAGCTTCTTGCCGATAGGCCAGTAGTATGGTGTTTCAGTACTCCAGCCGGAAGAGGCATTATTTTTCGTCACCTTCACGTTATACATCAAATCCAACACATCGGGGAAGTCTCCCATTTGGGTCGTGGCCGACACCGCAAATTCATCCACTTGCTTGGCATCACTCACCTGCGTGCCACGTGTCAATGGCTGGTTGTCACCCGGGAAACCGTCGGAGATTTCGGCTGTGAGGTAGACAGGCTTGCCGTCCAGTTTGCCCTCCATCTTGACTGAGCCAAGTTCGTGCGTCTCTGAAGTGAAAGCCGAGCGGGTGCCGTTCGGCTGGTTTTGTGTGCTCACGGCAAAGGTGATGCGGTGGTCGCCCGTGCCCGAGTCACGGCCCGCGTTCTCCACCTCGTCCGAACAGGCGGAGAACATCGCCACTATGATGAGCGACAAGCCCATCAGTTTGTTCTTGTAGTTCATATCTTATTTTTCGTTTTTTATTCGTAGTTCATTTTCTGTCTTACAGGTTTTCTTCCTGCTGGCGGAGCGTCCAGCCGTTTACTATCACCGTGAAGTGGATGGGGGAACCCAAGATGGACTCACCGGGATTATCACTATTCGGTGGCGTCACCCCGGCACCATTGCTCAAATCGAGTGTATAGATAATCTTGTCGCCCGATTGCCAGTTGTTTCCGATGGCCACTGCCGCCCATCCGTATTCACCCACGGTGGTGGGATAAACCTGTGCGCCCGTGTCGGTAGTGATTTTCAGAAGCAGGGCGATGTAAGATCCGTTCGCGGCGTTCTGCCTGTCGTTTGTCGTGTTCCACGCAGTGAGTTGTTGCGGAAGGAGCATGGCCGTGCCTCCATCACCCATGAGCGATGTGGCATCCGCCGTGAGGCGTACAGGCTCTTTTAAGTCCTCCGTGGTATAAGAAGCATAGCTGTCGTCTTTCAGCGTCCAACTGCCATCGGCATCAGCATCCGAGGGAAACGTATAGTCACCGGTAGAGCGGACAGAGCCGATGCGCACCGCTTTTACATCGTAGCGATAGACTTTGTCGGAACTCTTGGCACGTATCTCTACTTGCGTCAATGCGTGGTGCATCACTAATCCCACGCCGGCGGCATCGTTCTTGCTACCTGAGGTATAGCCGGCCAATAGGTCGCGCTGCTTGGATATGTCGGTTTCGGGACTGAACCCCGTCACTTTCAGCTCACCGATGTTGTCGCCCTCGTAGGTGCCGCCCCATTCGGAGGCTTCGGGACTGACCGCCACGAAGCGCAGCTCGCTGCCATCCTCTGGCCAGTAACGCACAGGGTCGGAATACCATCCCGATCCTTCCTCGTAGCTGAAAGCCAATTTACTGAACTCGTACTTCTCGTTTCCCGTAGTGGCAAAGGCCGAAACGCTGATTCCGGCTTGCCTCAAGGCTGGAAGGTCGGTCGGGAGGGCACGGGTGTTCATGCCCACCGCCATACGGAAACGGATGCCTTTCCCGGAAGCTACCTGCACCGTGTCGTCGTTGGAGCACGAGGCAAGGATCAAGGCCGCTGCCGCCAATACATGAATCGCTTTATTTGCCATAGTTATTCTTTATTTTTGATTGTCTATTCTGTGTGACCGGAAAAGGAGCCGCCCCGTATGTGGGCGGCCTTGCATTCAACCTCGTCCGGCCTGATGGGCGTACTCCCTGCCTTGGCTGTACTGTGTGCTATACAGCGGACAGCCACCGGGCGGAAGTGCGGTTTGGTTATTGATTTTTGATTAAATGGATGTTCGGATTACATTTCCTGATTTTTATTTTCCAAAGTCCAAGGATTAACAGTAACCGTGAACTTGATTTCATCACCCAAGATAGGTTCTGTTTTCTTCGGATCTTTGTCAGGTTTTCCGGGTTTAACGTCATCCTTGTCTTTCTCGTTCGGATCTACAGGGTCAACTTTTCCTGCACCCTTTGTGAAGTCGAGCGTATAGATGTACTTGTTTCCTTTTGTCCATTCAAACTTTACCGGAACGGCTGCCCAGCCATAAGTAGGAACAGCATCCGTAGTGTTCTTCGGATATACGCCTGTTCCTGCATTGGTAGTAATGCTGACCAATACGGAAATGTAAGAACCTGTAACAGGAGTAACGGTGTCATCACTCTTGTCCGTACCGTTCCATGCCTCTACAGTCTGCGGAAGCAACATGGCGTTGCCGGCATCCCCCATGATAGACTGTACCGTTCCATTCAATTCGACAGGAGTGGTGAAAGTCACTTCATAATTCTTGGCAGCAGACCAACTAGACCAAGTCTGGGTAGAAAGGTCGATATTACCCGTGCTGTTTGCATTATGGATGCGGATACCTCTAACCTTGTACTTGTAGTTGGCATTGTCGCTCTTTGCATTGATTTGGATCTGGGAGAGGACATGCTGCAATTCCACAGTCACAGAAGCAGCCTTTTGTGCTGTCGTTTGTGCAGCTACGAAGTCTACCTGATTTGCTACCGCATCATTGACTGTAAAACCATAGATAGTCTTGTTGTCTTTCGTCAACTCCGCATTGTTTTTCCATTCTGACAATTTCGGGTATGTCAGATAGAAGTTCAAAGAAGCCTCTGTTCCCCAGAATTGGTTGCCTGCCCATCCATCAACACCTTTAGTGTATTCCGTTTCCGTATACAATTCAGTACCATCGGCTTTGAAAGTGGTTACATACAACTTGTTTACTTGTTCCAAATCAGCCGTTCCAAATTCGGAAGCACGAGTGTTCAACCCTACAGAAGTACGGAAATTGATAGCGTCACCTTTCGCAATTTCCACTGTCTCGTCATTAGAACATGATGCCAGTGCCAATGCGGCCACCGCACACAAATAAATTTTCTTGTTCATTGTTACTTAAAACTTTTAATTGGTTAATATAAATAATTAAATAATTATCTATTGATTAGATCATCAAAAAAAATGAATGTCAGTTTACCTGTTATTAATATATTAATTGTCAGTTTATTTCTGCATCTTTCTCTTTGTCCGTCCAAGAGTCAACACCTACGGTGAACTTGATGCCGTCGGTCAGCGTGGCGTCTTGGTCTCCGCCATCTTTCCACGGGCTGACCGCTATTCCGAACTTGATCCGCTTGCCCAAAATGGGCATTCCCTTTGCGGGGTCTACCACACCATTCGGCGTGACAGCTGCTCCCGGATCTGTGGGGTCTACGCGTCCGGCACCTTCGGAAAAGTCAAGCGTGTAGACGTATTTCTTGCCGCTTTCCCAATCAAACGGAACCGAGATTGCTGCCCATCCGTAAGTCGCATCATCAGCAGTAGAACCTGCCGGATAAACCGAAGATCCATACTTGGAAGTGACATTAATCTTCACGGAGAGATAATACCCCACATAGTCACCGGCTGTATTTGAAGTTTTAGAGCCGTCCCATTTCAAAGCATCCCCACCGGTTTGCGGGGGCAGGATGGCGATCTTGGCATTTCCCATAAGGGATTCCGCCTTGCTTCCCAACTCTACGGGGGTATCATAAATCAACTCGTAATTCCTCATGTTGGTGCTGTGACCGATATTGAGTGTCGAATTAATTGTAGAAAGGTCAATAGTGACATCTTTGTTCACACCACAAAGACGGATGCCTTTCACCTTGTACTTGAAAGCCTCGTTGGTATTCATCGCCTTGATTTCGACAGACGAAAGTACGTGGATCAAATCCACGCTTATGGGATCATTGAAATTGGTTTTATTTCCCGTCACATTCGCCACTACGTAATCCTTTTGGTCGGGTATATCCTCGTCTACAGAAACTTGTACCGTCTTCTTGTCTTTCGTCAGTTCGAAGCCTGCCTGCCACTCGCTCAACTTCGGGTAAGCAAGGAAAAAGTTCAATTTGCTGTTACCGTTCCACGATTGGGGCGGACTGGCTATCCATGCGGAACCATTATATGAGTATTCCGTCTCATCATACAGCCGGTCTCCATTTTCCTTGAATGTCGTCACGTACAGCTTGTCGTTCTGTTGCAACCAGCCGGTGTTCACCTCCGTAGCCCGTGTGTTTATTCCCACCACGCTTCGGAAGCTGATGGCGTTCTCCTTCGCACGTTCGACGCTCTCGTCGTTGGAGCAGGATGCCAGTACCAACACGGCTGCCGCACATATATAAATCGCTTTGTTCATATACTTGTCTTTTACTTATGTCCTTTTTTATCGTTCCTTTTTTACGAGCATCAGTTCATTGGCAGATCAATATAGATTTCCTGCCAGTCCTTCACCGTCGGCTGCAAACCACCACCGCCTGTAATGGGCTTCGGAAGCGGCAACTTGTCTATCTCAATCACGATGTGCGTCGGGTCTTGTGCCGGGTCATGCAGCTGGTCGGTCACGTCCTCCTCGAAGTAGTAGCTGCTGCCATCCGACATTTGCGCATAGATCATCAGCTTGTGCTCTCCGACTTCCTTCGGGCAATGGCCGAAGAAGCTCAAACGCCCAGTCAGCGTCGTCTTATCCTCGTTGGCGCGTACCTCGAACGGGATGGTAACCTTCTCGTCCGTCAAACAGTCAATGCCCGCCCGCCAGCCGCCTGCCATGCCCGTCACGGACGCGCTGAGGGCACTCACGTGCCGAAGGTTCTCCACGTTGCGAATCTCAACAGTGCAGGTGTTCACACGTGACTTCGGGGTCAGCACTATCTTTTGGACGCCTGTCTCAGGGTGGATGTCAAGCCGTTCGGAGTGGTCGCTCCAAAGGGCTTCCGGTTCCATCACGCTGCGTTCCTCCTCCGCGCCGCGTGCCAGCGGTGCTGTCTCAGACCGGGTGGCCAACGCCCCACGCAGCGAACGGGTGTTGCCCGTCGTCACCTCGAACGTCTCCGTCCGTTCCTTGTTCTGGAGGCGGTGCGTCTCCTTGTCGCTGTTCACACAAATCGCATCATACATACCCATCGGGACGGTGATGGTTCCTCCCGTTCGGTCAGTGAACTCGTAGCGCATCGGCTCCGATCCGTCCTCCGGGTAGAGGTAGAGGCTCATCGTGGCAGGGTCGGCGTCGGGAGCTTCCGTCCAGTCGAACACCACCTCCAATTGCGTGGTGTGGGAATGGTCGTAGCACAGGTCCTTGTGCTCACAGGCCGTGAGCAGGGGAAGCAGCATTACCGCCAGACATCCTGCGATTGCCTTGCGCAATTCCTTGTATATCCGTATATGTGTCATTTCGTTCCTCCTTTCTTGCTATTCTGATTGCCGTTTCCCAGCAACCAAATAAGTGAGATTTCAGCCCGGGTCGGGCCGAACCAGTGGCGCTGTTTTGTCTCTTTGTACACGTAGCAATCGTCCTCCGGCTCATATACCTTGTACTTGCCGCCACCGTAGCCGATACAGAGACCGAAGTCTATGTTCAGACGCTTGGCGACAGGCAGCGAATAACCGTATTCCAACCCGAAACCGTAACTGAAGTTGCTCAGATATCCTTTGCCGCCCGTCTCGAAGTCGAAGGTCAAACCTTGGGCGTACACGCCGAGGTGGTGTCCCTGTAATGGCTTTTCGGCTGCCTTCCGTCCGAAGTACTTGCGGATGTCAAGCTCGCCGCCGTAGATACGCCAGTAGCGGTGACGGGTGTCGTTCTTCCACCAGGCGTACATCCAGTTCCCACTGATACTCCACCCCTGGCCGAGGTAGAACTCCAATCCCACGTTCGGAACGAGGGCCACGTCGTAGAGCAGGTTCGTCTTTACCGCCATGAAGAACGGTTTCTTTTCCGTTTCTTCCTTGTCCGCGTTGTCCTGCGGAATCGTATCGTCCTCCTTATTATAAAGTGTGGCTGTCGTATCGATCTCCTTCTCGGTGGTGTCCGCCGTGTCATCGGGGTTCATTACGTTGTCGGATGCCGGTTTCAATTCGGCCTGTGCCGGCTCGGGGTCCATCACCCGCTTGATTCGTTCCACCTCGCATACTACCAACGCTCCGCTGCGTAAGCTATCAAAGAGGTTCTCCTTCATGTATTGCCATGCGCGTCCGCCGGCAAGGTTCATTAGCTGACGTTTGCGACCGTCCACCACCTTGCCCTCGCGTACCACCCACTCGGGTGTGTCACGGATGATGGCGATTGCCTTGTCGCGCCAAGGGGCATCGGTACGTCCAAGCTTTTCAGCCAATTCGCTCCAGCCCTCTCCTTGCGGCTGGAGTGTGAAGATGCTGTCGGGCAGAGAGAGGTTGTCTTTTAAATAATCCCGCAAATTCTCGCCACGTTTCCGGGCGAGTTCCTTGTTGTACTTCGTGTTACCGTCGGGAGAGGCGGACGCCTGAATGAGGATACGCCTGAGCACTACAGCAGGGTCGGCTCCCAGAGAACGGATGCTGTCGCCCAGTGCCGCAAGGTGCCGGTCGTTGTCCATGTAGGGAAGCTCCAGCCGTGCGTTTGCCGTGCGGTAGTAGATCGTGGTGCGGAGGCTGTCCGACACGATACCCGCTTGCGCCTTTCCGGCGAGCAGTGCCGCCAGCAGCAGGGACGGAATGATTTTTTTTCTCATATCGTATTTTTTAATTTATTAATTCTCATGTGTCATCGCCCGGTATTTTTCGGCTGATTTATTATCTTATTGGTTTGCAAGGTTTTACCCCCCCGAAAATTCTTCCGTGGCGGCGTGGTCTTCGAGCGAAACGCTTGACAGCCGCGACCGAAGCTCGTCGAGCATATCCCGGAACACTCCGCAAACCCGACAGCTGTCTGTCTCGCACGAGCACTGGACGCAGGGGAGAACCGTGCGACAGCAGTCCATGCGGAAGTTGCCTTCCAACGCACGCACCACCTCCAACATCGTCACCTCCTCCGGTGCACGGCTGAGCATGAAGCCCGGTCTTGTTCCTCCGCATTGTGAGCGCAGGATGCCTGCCATCACCAACCGTCGCAACGCCGGCGAGAGGGCACGCACGTTCATGTGGTAACGCGCCGCTATCTCGGGGGCATTGAGCCAAACATTGTTGTGCCAGCCCCATACAAGGTAACGGCAGGCGATTAGCCCGTATCGTGTGGGGTTACTCAGCATGACCCGCCCCTTTCCTTCGTCATTTGTTTCATTTTATCGTCTCCTTATGTTTTCTTGCCTATTTGCCGTACATTTGCGAATAGTACGGCAAATACAACGGTTCACTGTATTTGGATGGGAAAAAGAAACAGGATTTGCTTTCCTGTCTATTTTTTTCGCTTTTCCATACATCTTGGTGGCACTTTAATGAGCGTCCCTTTCTTAGCAAGAAAGAGACATTACGGGAAATAAACTTATATAATTCTGTGATACAGGCGGTTGAAAATGTGTTTCACATCGCATGGAAAGAATAGAGGGCGGAAAGGCAGGAAGAAATATCAGGTGAAACAGAGAAAAAAGCGGAAGAAAATTTGCTGCAAATGTATGAAATATATACCTTTGCAGCGAAAAATATTACGGTGTTCACGTGACACGAAACGAATGTCTCTTTCTTGCTAAGAAAGGGACATTTTTCGTTTTCGGGAGTTTGGGAAACATGGGGATGTGTGTTCCCGTTTTCCATCGGTTGCGATACAGGGGATTCGGATTTTCGATGGCAACCGGACGGGATGTCCCTTTCCTTTCTTTTATGTTTGGGCTTCCGTAGCATACGGTCGTACATGCCGTCCACAGCAGTATCAACCTTCCGGCTACTGATACGGGAAAGGTAGATCTGCGTGGTACGTATCGAGGTGTGCCCCATGCACTGGCTGATCAGTTCCACAGGCTGGCTGTCTTCCAACATTAATGTTGCCCACGTGTGGCGCAGCACGTAGGTTGTAAGAGGTACGGAGAGTCCCACTTTCCGCCCTATCATACGGGCTGTACGATTGATTCGCCGCAAAGCGGATTCTTCCGGCAGCTCCTTTCCGGGACATCCTTTCCTTGCCTCGTGCAGGAAAGGGAAAACGAAAGGCGAATCTTCCCGATGGTACCGTTTCATGATTTCTTCCAGTTCCGGCACTACCTCCACATCAATGGGCACGCCTGTCTTGCTGCGCAGGTAACGGATGTGCCGGTCCGTCACCATCCGGTGGGTCAACCCGTACACATCCTTGAATACCATTCCACGGGCGTAGAAGATGAACAATAACACATCCAACGCCTCACGCTGGTTCTCCGGCAGTGTCTGCCGCAAGCTGGGCGAGAGCAGACGCTGTACTTCTTCTTTCCGGAGCGCACGTTTGGCAGGAAAGCTGCCGCCGGTGTGATGTCCGCTGAAAGGTTTCCCGTCCGTGCCCTCGGAAGAAAGTGCCAGCGCATGGCCGTACACAGCCCGGAACGTGCGAAGATAAAAGTCTACGGTCTGAGGCTTGTCGCCATGGTGGCTTTCCAGCCATGTGGTGAATCTGTCCGTCCAACCTCTTGTGATGTCTTCTACCGTCAGATGTTCCCATCCATCACCCACAAATTCCTTTACCTTATTTATACTACTATGGTAGTTCTCTAATGTTTGCATGCTACGTTGTCCTTTCAACGCATCCAGTGTCCGCTCCAACAATGGAGAAAGCAACCTTTTCTTTTTCCTATCCATCATTATTCCTTGTTTTTAGTTTACTACTGTATTATAATGGTAAAGAAGGAAAAGGATTTTGGATAATTGGGATATTTAACATTTAACAGTATGGACATGCTGATAGCCGCATCCATGATTTTACACTCATGTGATGCAATTGGGAGGAGGCAAGTCATTTAAAGGAAATTAACGGTTTCCTATCAGGATAGTATATCACGAGGCATTTGGGTAGCAATACATAAGAACAAACCGTATTTACGGGCTTCTTTTGGTAGGCATATCTTCTACCCTTTCTATCTATGTTCTGAAATGAGATATAGTTATGTGGAAGCTCACGAAATCTGTCGTACCTTTACTTTTAAATATCTTCATCAATTTTTGCATTAATAGCCTCTAGATATGCATTAATATCTATTGCGGGTACAGTACCAATGGACTTCAAATAGCTCACAAGCTGAAGGAAAAATGTGAAGAGAGACACATTCTTATTGCTAAACTCAATCTCGTTTACTTCGCGACTCTCATACACTTTTTCTATATACTTACGATTATCCTTGATTGGGTCTATATATTCAGGTACAGTCTCTTTATAATCAATATAAAAACTACCAGCATCACAGAAGCATCCCAAATCCAAAGTCTGTAAGCCCTTCAGTTTTTCTAACTGCTTTATTACCGTATCATTCCCACGGTACGAACTCGTTGTAGTTAAAATACCACCTATTATCTTAGTCAATGCTCTGGCAGGCGTAGTTTTTCCTGAGGAGACCATACTAATACTTGTTCTTTTCAGTTTACGCACGCTCTCAACTTTCTTGGCTGCATATTCTATATGTCCTTCCACATCCTGTTTTACCTCAAACACGGCATACACGCTTTCTGCCGGTATATACATAAAACCATCCTGCTTGAATATGAAGGGTGTGTAAATCGCGTCATAAATGACTACGTCCATCTGTTCGCTAACATTGCCCGTCGAATCTATCACAATAGCCTTATCCACCTTATACCTGTCAGGAAGGTATGTGCGTAGAAACTCTATCCAATGTTGCTCCGTAGCATCACCTTTGCTGCCGGGATGTTCAATAAATTCCCTGTTTACATTCAGGCTAGCCAACATTTGGTTCTGCAAGCCATGAAATAAATCCTTTAAATCTATCATTTTATTGTATTCCAACAATTGATTATTCATATAACAATAAAACTTATGAGCACTAAGTCCATTACTTCTAACACTGACTATCAGTAGTAACGGATTCTCAATGGCCACTTCCTTCTCAATATCTATCATAGCCGCCAAATCTGTACTGCTATATTGTGTGGAACCATTTGGATGACTATGCCATTCGCCCACATATTGCAACCCCTCCTTGGCTAATTGTTCCCATACATTTTCCAAACCCTTGGTAATGCGCATAAACTTTGTCCTGCCAGTCAATTTTTCCACAGGCACCACAACTTTTTCTATATACACTGTATGTTTATCTTTAGAATATCGTCCAGCGAGCATCCCTCCGTTCTCATTGGGGTATTCGCCCTCAGCCTGCAACTTTATTTGGTTGAATACTAAGGTTGGTATCTCTATATACAAATCATTACTTGACAAATAATACTTCATAACTTGTTTATCTTTAAATTCAAGTCGTCTTCTGTTATATAAAAATCACTTAATGGTTCCTGCTTGCTCAACATTTTGATAATATGTTTCACGGCGACTTGCACTTTGCATTCTATGTCATTATACGAAGCCTTAAAGGTTGGATTCCAACAACCCGTAGGATTGTACATGTCGGTTTCCACATCGTGTTTAAATAAGCCATAAACCAACAAAACAGTCTCTGTTACATTAGGAGAAAAGGCACATATCAAATCTTGTGCGTGATTGGTTATTGAGAGATTAACCAATTGGGCTTTCGTCCCAATAGAATCCATTACCCGCATCAGTTGATTATCCGTTGTACAATCAAATATCACATCAAACTCGTCAAAGAATTCTGCTAGAGCACTTTTGTCCTCATGCCCTGCCGCATATGTTTTTATCACTAAGTCAGCAATAGATTTCAAACTGGTACATTCAACATGAGGCGAAATCTGCGTCAGTAAACTCGTTATATCCAAGGTTTTCTCAATTATACCTGTATAAAAAGGATATGCAGACCGGCAAACATTACCAGGTTCCTTATTGTCTATGTCATATAGAGTCAGGTTTTTCGCACCACATCTTGTTAGAGTTTCTGCCAAAATACTTCCTATAGCCCCGACACCCATAATCAGCATTTTCTTATTAGCCAGTTCTTTGGGCATAGCTCCACGCCCAAAGAAATACTTATAGGAAATATCCACAGTTTCTGCCCATTGGATTTGCCCTTGTCTAAAATCAGTTAGCCAAAGCCTATTCTTACCAGTGCCCATCCGCACAGGTTCTATCGGCAGATCATCCATGAAGAGAATCATTGCCTGCCAGTGAACGCCACCTTCGGGAATTCTATATCCACAAAACAACGGGAAGAAATCATACTTGTCTCTATGCGATACCACAAAACTATGGATATAGTTTTTCTGACTCTGCGAGAATAGTCCCCTGATAGAATTGTAATTCTCAACAATAAACTTGTTGTATACCGATGGAATGTTGTTCAGCAGACAATATACTCCCTTAAACGACCTTAATTCTTGGTAGGACTTACTAATCCTACAGAACATTTCCGTCTTCTTTACCTGTACGCACGACACAAACTTTTGTACCACATAGTTGATAACTGGCGTGTCTTTTTTACGACCTGTTGGTAATGGCGTATAGTGTACTATTCCGTAGTCTCCTTCAGTAAAATCCTCTTGAGTCTCTGCGAAACAGAAAGTATAATACTGCCCGCGAATCGTATGATGATTCACTACCAAATGCTCGTAGTGAGCATCCTTTTCTCCCCTTACATAGTATTCCTCAACCCATTCCTTCAACTGTTTCAAGTCGTTTACAAACTGACTCTCTGCATTATCATATTCCGCAGGGTGCATGCAAAGATTGCCGCCCTGCATAATGTGTGGATAATCCAGCAGATTTTTATTTTGAAAATGGATAGGTTCCATGCCCATAGTTTTGAACGGATAAGTAGGACTAATCTCTACATACCATTCCAAGTCAGCATGTTCTTGATCTGTAACCACGGCAATACGACCTTTTAAGGAGCCTGCTTCATCAATGATAAAATCTTCAATAAGACTAACGCCGTGAATGAGACCTATCAATTCTTTTATTTTATCTACAGTCATCATATTTTACTATCCGAACCGTTTTGTACTTGTAGGATAAGCAGCACCTGTATCTTTCTCTTTATATCCGCAATATTTTTCGTTTACCTTGAAGTAGTAGGGCAAATATAAATCAGGATTACTGTCTATGTTGTTGAGCATGCTTTCCATATCAGATTTAAACGATTGTCTATCGTAGTCCTGCATAGTCCCCACGACATCGTTGTTCGTGTTACCTGGGTCAAAAAGGTGGAAACTACTTTCCGCGATGTGGTCACGTAGATACTCCATCGTGTATTTTAATCTTGGCCAAAGACCCATGTCACCATTATAACCATCTAAGGCTCTAATTACGGCCAGTTCAATAACGAAAGACTTATATTTCTTATCTTTTTGCTTTTTCCATATTTTAAGCAGACGAATAATTTGACGTTCACTTGACTTACCTTCGATATGCGAAATCTGCTTCTGGATATTCGTTTTCTGGCTCGATCCTTTTTTGAATCCCCAATGGTCTTCATTAAAGCACAAGTTCAGGTTATACGAATCAGAATAGTCGTTATTATTTAATTCTCTACCAGGTACAACATCAAGCTCAACCGGTTTCTCATCCCCCTCTTCAATAGGAAAACTAACACCAATGGAAACCTTTTGCTTACGAATGGTCACACCAGTATTCTTGTATTCATCTGCAAGGAAATCGTGCACACTGTCAAACATCTCTTGTAATGTTCCAAAAGCATTATACTTGAACGGTTCCACCAAATCAAGGTCGAATTTCACATTAGTGGCAGTATGCTTAGCAAAACTGCCAGAACCAAACGAAGAATACTTGTCGCAACCATAATGGTCGTGCATTTTGGCCTTAATCTCCTCTCTACGCTTTTTTACTTTATTCACGAAATCCTGCACGTGGCACATTTTGTGTGTATCTAACACTTCTCCTAAATGTTTGTTTTTGTCGAAACTCATATTTTCTATCAATGTATATTTTATAAATTAATTAATAACTCTATCACCTTATGTACCTCCGAATATGCCTTCAAATCCTCTGGCGATTCCTTGCAGAGTTGGCATAACTTTTCTGAGTTTGATATAGCTCGTTCCAAATCACCATTCTCTGTCAGGTATTTATAGAGGTTGGTGCGTATGAAATATCGCTTTGTCTTTTCATACCCCGGCATATATTTCTGTAATTCGGGAAGCAGTTGTTCGTAACTCTCATATCGCCGACAAACTACATTAGGCAAGAAATGGAGTAGAAACCAAAACTCCGTGCACGGATTCGTTTCTACAAACATTACCTTTCCGGCATATTTCTTCTTGCTATACTCTTTCTTTGCCCGCTGATACAACTGCATTTCAGATGGAAACTGAAATAGTCTGTCCATATCAAACAGGCATACGATAAAGTCGTATTGCTTGTTCAAATAAGATTCTACCAGTTTCAGTATATGATTGATGTCGCTGTGCTGCGGAAAATCCGGAGCGACCTTGAAAGGATAACGACACGCAATCCTCAGAGAGTCGAAATAGAACCATTCCGTTTCTCCTTCGCCTATGATGGCGATACTTTTTGTTACTGTCCGTCCCATATCATTAGTCATTCAAGTTGATATACTGACTACCCAAGAACGGCAACTTTACCAATTTTCCCTGCTTGTAAGCATTGTATGGGGAAAGATTCTTATGCAGCCCCAAAGAAGACAGACGTACTATTTTAGTTTCGCCAAGTTCGTCTTTGTCGGTGAACCATATCGTATCACGGCGAATGAAATCCTCGTTGAGAAGATTGATGTCGTGTGTGGTCAGGAGCATTTGGGATGTTCCGTTACTGTTTGCCAGAAAGACTTTCAGGAAATAAGCCAACAGTTCATAATGAATACTTGTCTCCACTTCATCAATGGGTACAAACCGATTGGTCTTTAACAGGAAATTCAGTATCACCGCCATTCCCAAGAACCTCATGGTGCCATTGGACTCGTATTCTTCCGACAAATCATATACTTTATCGCCTGCCTTATGCTTGAAGGTCAGTTCCGTATTTGTAATTTTTCCCTTTCTAAGCATTTCAGCCTTTGCATCTTTATCAATAGGGGCATTCTGAATCAGTTGTTCCAATTCAGGTGTAATCAGCTCTTCCTCTTCATGTAATACCACATCTTCTATATTGAAATCGGACGCTTTCAGGAAATTTAAAATGAATTTCTTCAAATCTCCTGCCTCGTCTTTATCCAATCGTGATTTGACATATCCCGAAAGCAACATACCGGGAGCCAGTACATCTTTTACCTGCTTGGCAAAATAATCGTACACATCATTCAGCCTTGTCCGTTCCACGTTGCTTTTGCCAAATGCGGCAAGCACACTGCAATTATTGATAGTGTTGCCGGAAATCACATCCTGGCTTTTCTTTGTCATTTTCAGATTTACGCCAAAGTCGATAGTCGAGGAATCTGTCGCGGCATCATAACTTCGGTTATACAGCTTGGTCGGGCGAATGGAATCATAAACAATCAATGTCTCGGAATAGATATGCTTTGCATCCAATTCAAAACTAAGAATGTACTTCGACTGATTGATATAGAACACCATTGACATCTTTGTCTTTTCGTTTCTTGAAGTGTCATCCAACATGAAAGGAACAACCCCGGTTTTCTCAGTCCTGTCTTTAGGCATTCTTAAAACCAGCATCTTGAAAAATTCAATGGCATTTAATATATTCGTTTTACCGGAAGCGTTGGCACCATAGATGATGCCCACTTTCAGCAATCTTACACCGTCCTTAACTTCATACGAATATTCATCAGACATAAAAGTATCTACCGACGGCTCAAAACTGATTTTCTGAACCGATTTAATGGAAAAAAAATTCTCAATGCTGAACTCTGCTATCATAATCGTTGATTTTATCTATTGTACGGTGCAAAGGTACAAATAAAATCTCATACGACAAACTATAAACGCGATTATTGTAGGAAAATTACGCAATACAAATATAAAATCAACGAATAACTATTTGTTGGAGCTGTAAATTAACCATCTGATTATCTCTGGAAGGTGTTGACCGATTTGAGAACGGGGGTAAACGAATGTGGATTATGCAGCCCGAGAAGTTAATTGTCCAATGACATTTGCGTCATATCTTGATTTATTTATGATGGCTAAATAGTGGTGCTAAAATGATACTAAATTGCAAAACTACTCTTTTATACACTCTATAAAATATAGTAAATCAGTTTATTATAAAATTTTGTATCTTGTTAGCCACGATCCTGACAGCAAAAGAACAAACTAATATATTTATTTGAATAACCCGTAATGACAAATCAAGCGACTTCGGAGCTTAGGAAGCGGACGGTTTAGCGGCTTAATTGCCGTTAAACCGTCCGGTTTTCGTTTAACGAAAACACAACTTGCTGTCCGCAGGGGCGGACCACGTTTTGAATATCACGCTATATCCATATAATGCTATAAAGCCTTTTGTCAAAGGGAAAACGCATACGTTTTCTGCCGGCTTTTCCGCATTTCCGGTCTTTTGAAGGCAAATATTTTCATGCCAGCTATATGGTTATTTGCGATAGTGCTATAAACATATAGCCATATAAAAAAGAACCGGAGATTGAAATATCATTGATTGGCAGCATTATTCACCGATTTTTTGGGGAATGTCTTGCCCATAGTCTTTAATTCGCTATACCGCTATCGGCGTAGCTTCGCTTATCCTATTCCGATATCACGTCCTATGCGGATCGCCATATCATGATATATCGCTATCCGGCTAACCCGTTATACCGCCATCAGCATAGATTTGTCTATCCCTATTCCGATATCACGTCCTATGCGGCTCGCCATATCATGATATATCGTTATTCGGTTAACCCGTTATACCGCTATCTGCATAGCTCTGTCTATCCCTATTCTTATATCACGCCCTATGCGGCTTATCATATCATGATATACTGCTATCCGGCTGTTACGATATATTGCCGCCTTTTGTCATCCTGGACTTGCGGCGGACAAGATTCGGGGACCTCAAATAAGGACTTTTAGCCTAAGATAAAGTAAGCTAATAGCATGATAATAAGGTTCTTACAATTACGACTTCTCCTATAAAAGCATTATCTTAGTAGTGTAATAATAAAGGAGGTAATAAGTTATGAACGAGCAAGTTAGAAGCATTTTAGCACAAGAGACAACGAAGACAAGCAAGATCCGGCAGCTGTTCCTTCTGGGAGTTCCCCGTGCGGAAATCGCGAGGATGGTGACCAACGGCAATTACGGTTTTGTAGTGAACGCCCTGCGCCGGATGAGGGAACGGGAAGGCGGTCTGAATATCCATCCGGCGACAGCCGCATTGGATTACACTTTCAATCGCAAGTTCGGTATCGAGATCGAGGCTTACAACTGCTCCCGTGAACGGCTCGCACGCGAGCTCAGGGAGGCCGGTATCGAGGTTACGGTGGAGGGCTACAACCATACCACCCGTCCGCATTGGAAACTCGTGACGGACGGTAGTCTGAACGGCAACGACACCTTCGAGTTGGTCAGTCCGATCTTGGTCGGTGAAGCCGGCCTGCGGGAATTGGAGAAGGTCTGCTGGGTGCTTGACCTGTGTGACGTGAAGGTGAACGGGAGCTGCGGGCTTCACGTGCATATCGATGCCGCCGGTTTCAGCATGGAGACCTGGCGTAACCTGGCCCTGAGTTACAAACATTTGGAACCGGTCATCGACAAGTTTATGCCGGCATCCCGCAGGGATAACTACTATTGCAAGGGATTGGGTCATGTATCTGATGAGATGATACGTTCCGCCCGGACGGTGGACGAGCTGAAAAGCAGAATCGGCAACCGTTACCACAAGGTGAACCTCGAAGCCTATTCACGGCACAAGACGGTCGAGTTCCGCCAGCATTCGGGAACGACCAATTTCACAAAAATGCGAAATTGGGTACTGTTTCTCCACAAATTGGTTACCTTTGCCACAAGGGGGCAAGTGCCTGCGGCTACCGCGCTCCGGGACATCCCCTTTCTGGACGATGAACAGAAACTATATTATAAACTGAGGACTAAAAAATTATCGGCATGAACAAGCATATGTATATTTTGGCGGATGGCGGCAGGATTGCCGCTTCCGACCCTTCCGAATTTGTACGCGTCCTGCGTGAGGGTAGCTGGTTTGACAGCGAGTGCACCGACGGGGAGTACATGGTGAATTTCTCCGGGCGGTACAGGGAACTGCACGGGGTGACGGTGAGGACCGACACGCCCGAACACTTCATGGAGGACCTGAAAAAATACGGTTACATCAAGGGCTGAGAAGCCTGCTCCTTTATTATCGGATCCCCACCAGCTTTGACCGGTGGGGATTTTTCTTTTTTCACGGCATCGGATGTCCGCCGTATCTTGTTTTCCGGAGGAGGGCTGGCTTCACGACTCCCTTCGGGAAAGCCTTTTTTTCTTTTCACCGCCCCTTCCGCCATGACAAAAACTGACTATCCATGACAATACATGACAGGGTATTTGAGGATGTTCCGCTTGTTATTTCCTTTGTGACATGAAACGGCAGGAATCCCCTGCAAGTATAACCATTTAAAAAAGATGCAATGGAAAAAGAACCTTTATTTATCGCATTCGCCAGCCAGAAGGGAGGAGTAGGCAAGACCGCCTTCACCGTACTCACGGCTGGCATTCTGCACTACCGCCGGGGATACAACATCGCCGTGGTGGATTGCGACTCACCCCAACACAGTATCGGCCTGATGAGAGACCGTGACATGGAATGCGTCAAGGAGAACGACTCCTTAAAAGTAGCCCTTTACCGCCAGCACGAACAGTTCAAAAAAATGGCTTATCCTATCATCAAAAGCGACCCGGAGCACGCCGTGGAGGACTTTTACCATTATGCGAGGGAACGGGATATGGTATTCGACATCGTGCTGTTCGATCTTCCCGGTACGCTTCGCAGCATAGGCGTGATCCAGACTGTGGCCTCCATGCACCATATCTTCATTCCGCTCAAAGCGGACAATGTCGTGATGCAGAGCTCCCTGCAGTTCGCCACTGTAACCCGGGAGGAACTGATTGCCCGCGGGAACTGTCCTCTCAAAGGCGTCCATCTCTTCTGGAACATGATCGACAAACGGGAGCGCAAGGATGCCTACGAGGCATGGAACAAGGTCATACAGGCATCGGACCAGCATCTGATGACAACGCGCGTTCCGGACACGAAGCGTTACAACAAGGAACTGAGTTGCATGCAGGACAGCATTTTCCGTTCCACCCTGTTCCCACCGGATAACCGGCAGGTAAAAGGTTCGGGGCTAATGGAACTGGTGGACGAGATCTGCGGCATCTGCGGATTGGAAAAGTATTCAATCCCATAAAATGTATAGTATGGAAAAGCCCGGAATGGAAAAGGCGGGACATTTCCGGATTGATGAGAAAAGCTTTCTGGATGCCGTGGGTGCCATGCCCGCCGTTAAAATACACAGCCGCGACTCTTCCGGGGCATTATCACCTCCGGCAAAGGAGAGCCCGTCTCCGGAAGAAGAACCTCCGCCTCTGAGAGAGAGAACCTCCGCTCCGGATATCCGGAAAGCGTTTACTGAACAGGATATTGAGGAATACATAGGGGCACACCTGAACAATTTCTTATCTTCCGGACGCAACCCCCTGCATATCGACAGCGAAGCGTACAGGCTTCTGGCCGATTTTGTCTGGATCGTCCGTCGTAAGGATCTTTCAATCTCGGGCATGGCCAGCAGGATCATTATCGACCATTTCAAGGAAAAAGGTGGCCTGATAGAGAAGATAAAGGAATTCTACAAGAAACAACTGGATTAAAAAAGAAACAATAGACAATGAAGAAAAAGAAGAACATCCGTTCCCTATACGGGAATATTGAAAGGGTGAATGCAAGTTGCGGTGTGGCAATGAAAAATACGGTTTGTGAGGAATATCTGAGGTCTGTGTCGGAAGAAGACGCGGAGCGTTTCATTGAATCCTGCCGACGCAAGGATGACTGTCCCATGACTGTCCCTCTTGCTATAGACAGTAGGATTTATGACGGGGTGGCTGCGACATATAAAAACGGGGTACAATAGAGATATGGAATACGCATTCATTCTTCTGTTCCTGTATGCCTCCTACCTGAGCATAGAGAAATATGTCCACACGGGCAGTGTCCTTAAATGGAGGGGAGGCCAGCGTCCTGCCTCCGGTCTCCCAGTGGAGGAAGAACCGACGGAGCCACGGGAGGAAACGTCCGAGGAAGCTGTCATCGGCAGGAGCCGGTACCGGTTATGGCAATCCCCGCCTGTGGATGAGGAATACGCGATAAGCGAAAAGCGGACGGATACGGTCATGAAAGAGAAAAAGGCGTCTGTGTCCGAATTCCCCAATCCTTTCGGGAGACCGGAGGACGGGGAAGTGCCGGAACGCTACGAGATCACCGGTTATGTGGAACGTCCCGATCCGCACCGTGCCAGAGGTGTGACCTTCGACGATATGGACCTGCTCTCCAGGTTCATGACCACGGACCGCCTTTCGGAACCGGAACAGTCCCATGCCCGCCAGACACTGGAACGGCTGGAGGGGACCAACGTAGAACGGCTTCTGCAGGCCGGCATCCTGGGCAGTGACGAGACATTGAAACGGTATATAGGACTGTATGTGGACAGTGGCAGGGAGCCGCCTCTGCTGGCGGGAAAGAACAGGGAAAGCATAATCAGGGATTTCGATATCATGGATTTCATACCCCGATAACCAATAATATTATAATGTATATGGAGAAGTATCATGATTCAAGCTGATCCGCATCGCGGACATTTTTCCAAGAAAACAAAAGCCGCCGGGCGGCAAAGTCGGATTTAAAAGAAGGAGGTAACGATGACCGGATATTACGATTCGGGATGATCCCGGAATCCCGTCCCCGAAGAAAACTGACATTACGTTAAACAGGTAAAAAAAGAAGTATGACAAACGGATATTTCGACTCAGGATGATTTCCTCCGGTAGCGGAAAGGGAAAAAGGACCGGGACTGGTCCGTACATACAACCATCCAAAGAAAAAGTACAATGACAAACGGATATTATGACTCGGGATGATCCGGCGGACATCCCATTCTGAAGAGAGAATAACACGAGTGACGAACAATTAAGGAAGGAGGTAACTATGCGAGGTTATTATGATTCCGGCTGATGCCGGCAGTAAACATGTGGTTGCAAGGACAAGCCGCGGGCATCCGGCCTGCGGCTTGTTAAAAAAGAAAGTCTAACATTTTAATCATACAGGTATAAAAACAATGATACATTCAAGATCCCATTCATTTTTAAGATTCTCCCCTATGGGCAAAGTGACGGACGTATTTGTATCCCTTATCGGGCGCATACCGGCAAAAACGGTCTTCCTGCTGGCATGACTGGCCACATGAACAGCCCCCGCGTTCGCCGTCGGTGACGGGTCCGCCGGGCTGGTACAGGCCACGCAGATGGTGACCTCGTACTTTGATCCCGCCACCAAGCTGATCTATGCGGCCGGTGCGCTCTGCGGGCTTATCGGAGCCATAAAAGTGTATTCAAAGTTCTCGTCAGGCGATCCCGATACGGGTAAAGTTGCCGGCAGCTGGTTCGGAGCCTGCGTGTTCCTGATCGTGGCCGCCACCGTCCTGAGGGCGTTCTTCCTGTAATCCGGCGGTCATGGAACATAAAGTGAACAAAGGGGCCGACCGGGGCGTGGAATTCAGCGGGCTGCAGGCGCAGTATCTCTATATCCTTGCCGGAGGCCTGCTCTCCGTCTTCCTCGTGTTCGTCATCCTGTACATGGCCGGGGTGAACCGGTGGTTCTGCATCCTTTTCGGGACAGTCTCGGCCTCGACCCTGGTCCTCACGGTCTTCCGCCTGGGCAGGAAGTACGGTCCCCACGGACTGATGAAACTGGCCGCGGCAAAGTGCCGCCCCTTCCATATTATCAATCGTAAACGTATCATTTCACTCTTTAAACGAAGCAGTCATGAGAAACATCCTGAAAGCGGCAACACTGGAAAGTAAGTTCCCGGTCCTCTCGGTCGAAAGGGGATGCATCCTCTCCAAGGATGCGGACGTGACCGTCGGCTTCAAGGTACGCCTGCCGGAGCTGTTCACCCTCACCTCGGCGGAGTACGCCGCCATGCACGGGGCGTGGGTGAAAGCCATAAAGGTGCTGCCCTGTTACACAGTCGTCCACCGACAGGACTGGTTCCTGGAGGAAAAATACAGGGCCGTAACTGGCCGGGACGACATGGGATTCCTGGACCGCAGCTTCGAGCTGCATTTCAACGAGCGTCCCTTCCTGAACCATTACGCCTACCTGTTCATTACCCGGACTACCCGCGAAAGAAGCCTGCAGCAGAGCAACTTCTCCATCCTTTGCCGGGGGGCCATCATTCCCCGGGAGGTCAGGGACAGGGAGGCGGTGGTCCGGTTCATGGAGAGCGTGGACCAGTTCGAACGCATCATGGGCGATTCAGGGCTGGTGGGGCTTGAACGCCTCACGACGGACGAGATTGTCGGTACCGGAAAGAAGGCCGGCATCATCGAGAAGTATTTCTCCCTCTCGCAGGAGAACACCACCACACTGAAAGACATCAGCCTTTCCCCCGCGGAGATGCGTATCGGGGACGAGATCCTCTCGGTGCATACGCTTTCCGACGCGGACGACCTGCCCGCAGCGGTGCGGACGGACGGGCGGTTCGAGAAGTATTCCACCGACCGCAGCGACTGCCGCCTCTCCTTTGCCGCCCCCGTGGGGCTGATGCTTTCCCATAACCATATCTATAACCAGTACGTGTTCATGGACGATCCGGCCGACACCCTTCAGCGTCTTGAGAAGACGGCTCGGAACATGCAGTCCCTCTCACGCTACAGCCGCGCCAACCAGATCAACCGCCAGTGGATCGAGGAATACCTGAACGAGGCGCATTCCTTCGGCCTGATCCCCGTACGCTGCCACTGCAACATCATGTCCTGGGCGGACAGCCGGGAAAGACTGAGGAATGTCAAGAACGACACCGGTTCGGCACTGGCACAGATGGGCTGCAAGCCCCGGTACAATACCGTGGACGCGCCGACCCTCTACTGGGCTGCCATTCCCGGCGGCGAGGGGGATTTTCCGGCTGAGGAGTCTTTCCATACGTTCATTGAGCAGGCGGCCTGCCTCTTCATCGGGGAGACGAACTACGCCTCCTCTCCCTCGCCATTCGGCATCAAGATGGCGGACCGGCTCAGCGGCAGGCCGCTGCACCTGGACATCTCGGACGAGCCGATGAGGCGGGGCATCACGACCAACCGCAACAAATTCATCCTGGGACCTTCGGGCAGCGGCAAGTCCTTCTTCACCAACCATCTCGTGCGCAACTATTACGAGCAGGGCGCGCACATCCTGCTGGTGGACACGGGAAACAGCTACAAGGGGCTGTGCCGGCTTATCCATGAGCGCACCCGCGGGGAGGACGGGATCTACATAACGTATGAGGAGGACCGCCCGTTCACCTTCAATCCCTTCTACAGCGAGGACCGGCAGTTCGACGTGGAAAAGAGGGAGAGCATCAAGACGCTGATCCTGACGCTCTGGAAGCGGGAGGACGAGCTGCCGAAACGCTCCGAGGAGGTCGCCCTTTCCGGCGCGGTGAACGCCTATATCCGCAGGATTACGGAAAACCCGGAGCTCCGGCCGAACTTCAACGGGTTCTACGAGTTTGTCCGTGACGACTACCGCCGGATGATGGAGAAAAAGAGGGTGCGTGAGAAGGACTTTGACATCGACGGGTTCCTGAACGTGCTGGAGCCGTTCTACAAGGGAGGGGACTATGACTTCCTTCTGAACTCGGACAAGGAGATCGACCTGACCCACAAGCGGTTCATCGTCTTCGAGCTGGACAACATATCATCGAACAAGGTGCTGCTTCCGGTGGTGACGCTCATCATCATGGAGACGTTCATCTCCAAGATGCGCCGCTTAAAAGGTATCCGCAAGGTCATCCTGCTGGAAGAGGCCTGGAAATCACTGATGTCCCCCAATATGGCCGCCTACATTTTGTACCTTTTCAAGACTGTCAGAAAGTATTTCGGGGAGGCGGTGGTGGTGACGCAGGAGGTGGACGACATCATCTCGTCCCCGATCGTGAAGGAGGCCATCATCAACAACTCGGACTGCAAGATCCTGTCTCTCCGCAATAAACATTGAAAATCAATAGTTTACAAGAATTGCACCCAGCTTTACACCCGATAATGTGAAGTTGGGTGTTTTTGATAAAAATTAATGTTTATATATTAAACTGTTAAAGTTTTGAATATCTAATTGTTACTGGTGAATTTAGTGAATTCTTCGGGTTTATGAAGATAGTAATCCATAATAGCGCAAACTAATTTGTGAAAAGATGTTTTTCTAAGTTCAGTAGATCCTAAATCTGTTCTGTTACATGCCAAACCTCCAATATAATCATCATCATATATTTCAAAATAAGAATACCCTATCGAATTAGAATCATTTTTTGATTGGTAAAAGGTTAATTTTATTTGTAGCAGTTCATTTATTTTCTGTATTAATGCCATATTTGGTCTAAAATCCGAAAGTAAAGGAAATGTAAAAGATAATTCTTTCCACTCTTTGTCATCTCGTCCAACTCTAGTTATGCCATCTTGAAAATGCGTTGCATCCATATTTGAAAAGAAACTGAAAATTTGAATTAACTCTTTACTTGGAATTAATTTTTCAACAAAATTGATTTTGGAAGTTAATGAAAGGCCTTCTATTGGTACTGCTATCAGATACTCTTGTTTTGCAAGATTATCATTATAGTTTTTTATAATGCCTAAATAGAGCAGGCAAGAAATGTATTCTTTTAAAGAACCATATGTTCTTTGTTGGGAAATATATGGGAGTTCTGAATATATTGTTTTGGTCTGTATGTCATATTTTAGATTAATATTTAGGATGGAATTTATTAGATTTGCTATATAGAAATTTATATATTCTCCCATTCTAGCTCCAAATCTGATAATTTTATTGCCATTTATATTTTTTATTTCCATGCTGTATATAATATTCAGTGCATCGGATTTGTTAAAACGATGAACATTAGAGGTATAATTGTTTCTTTGTGGCAATGTTTTTTCAATGTAGTTGAAATTAACCAGATTTATGGGTTTTTGATACTTTACATATTCAATCAACAAAGGAATAGTCTTCTGAAATAGATACTTCATTGTTAGAGCTTTAGATTTATCATATTCGCCCCATGGCTCTTTCCGAATGAGATCATTTGATGTGAATATGTGATTGATATGTTGTTCATTCTCATGATTATAAATCTCTACTGAAATTTCATAACTATATGATAATTCAAGATCGTCTCGACCATAACGATAACCGTATGAGTGATGTTGCTGAGAAATTCTTAGTACTTTGATGGAATTGATTATTATGTGGTCAATTTTAATCGGTCTATAGTCTTTTGTCTTTTTTATAATATCAAAATAACCAATTTCGCATTCTGTCCATATTCGTTCTTGGAGGAAAGGGATATTTATAAATGGGAAAATGGTTGAACGAGTATTTTTTAATCTACATATAGGATTTTCACAATAGCATGAGTTATAATCTTTATGTACTATTTTTCTTAGTTTGCACCATTGGCACGTTGAAATGCAAGTGGAATTAGGAAATTCTACTGTTTCTATTTCATTTAGCTTATCTGCTCTAATTATATCGCAATCATTAATAAGTATCATGTCTTTAATAGGGGTATTCAAGATGTATACTAAAATAGCTGTCATTAAAATAAAAAAGAATGTTTCTTATATCTTTTATACTTATATGGCATATAAATATCTAGCTCAGTAGTGATTACTCTCAATATATTGAAAGCATTCCCCCATCCATTACAAAACTCTGGACTAATTGCAATTGTTACAACATCTATTTTGGGCAGTGAGTTTTTTATCTCTTTACAAATATTCTTTATGTATTTTCTTGTGATGAATTGAGAACACTCACCATCTTCTCCTGTAAAAAAGAAATCTAAGTCAATATTAACAATCCATTGGTCTATATCTTTATGACATTCAGTGAGCCAATAATTAATATTAGTATCTAATTCCCACAAGTTAGGCTCGTATGTATTTATATGCTCAAGACTTGTGCCATTTTGATCCGTTCCATCTTTATGTGTTGCATAATAAATTTGCTGTAGAAGATTGGGGTGTAGTTTGTTAAAAGCATCAATATAATTATCATATCTAATAGCTTGGTTGTTCATGTTATCTTTTAAAGATAAGTAAAAAAAGAAATCTTTATTAATTAATTCACTCCTATTCTCTGCTATAAAATCATCGGTCAGGTTATTTAATAAATCATAGTGTCTGTCAATATGAAATAGTCCATATCTTTTGGATGTGTCTATTTTTTGTAACCAACACCAAGCAGCAGCTAAATGATTATCCATTATGTAAAATTTACCATTGTTGAACAGAAAGTTCATATTATAACAACCCGATGTTTTAAGTTCGTGGTTTTTGTATATCCAGTTCATATTATATATATTATTTTTGTCAGACAAAAATAAGAAAAAACATCCTGATACTTGCTTGATATTATCAAATTATAGCTTTAATCCTCTATTTTTTCTTGGTTCTTCTGTCGTGTGACGTAAACTTTGCCACAATTTTTCCATTTGTTCCTTGAACCAATCTCCAATTGGCTTCTTGTTTATGGTTAGCACAAGTTTACTGCTATCGGTTGGACTTTTCTCTACCTTGAAAATATCGTTCTTGATGTCAAACTTTCGTCTGTGCTCTTCGGAATAGATTTTCCCATTGCATCTGATTGCTTCTTTTTTTGTCAAAAGACTGTTTACCATATCTTTGGTAAATCCGATGGCATAGCAGAGTTTTTCCATTCTCAACATCTCTTTGAGTAAAGGAAACCAGTTGAACGCTTTTTCAAGAATGGTGTTCAATCGTGATATTTCCTTGTCTTTTGCTTCAAGTTCTTGGTTATGTATTCCTTGAAGATCTTGAATCTGTTTGCCATACTGTTCCTGCATATGCTTCATTTGGATTTTCAAACCATTAATGCTTTTATCACGTTTTGCTATTTCCTTATGCAGTTCCGAATTGCTATGCTCCAACTCTTTCAGTTTTCCACTTCCGAAAAGAGAACCGACTCCGCTTGCTATGGCGGTGGCCGCATCGGTGGCTACGCTTTTGAGCTTGTTCGTGCGTATCTCGGATTTTACCTGTTTGAGTTCTTGTTCAGCAAGAGTTACTTGCTGCTCCTTGTGCCTTTGGGTTTCCTCTATACGTTGCAGTTCGGCTTTCTGCTTCTTAATAATGAAGTCGTTCCGTTCCAGATGCTCTTTACCTGTAACAGCTTTTGCCTGCCCACGTTCCATCAGAAGTATATTGGAAGCCAGGGTTTGCATGGTTGCCATATCCTCGTCATTGAGTTTTTGGCTCTTTCCGGTTTCGTGGTTCATCCAATCGAAAACGATATGAGCGTGATAATTCGGCTTGAACCACTTTCCAGCAATTTGGAAACTCTCCCTGTCTTCGGCTTCGGGTTGTCCGCTCAGCCAATGTCCTTCATCTTTGTGCAGGAAGATTTGCAGCGGAGTAATACCCCAGCGTTGTTTGCACTCCTCGCCAAATTTACGCACATCTGCCAATGTGGTGTCTGGCCTGACGAGCAGTACACCTTCACGGATTGGCGAACATCCTGCCACTTTGATTATTTTGCCGTTCTTGCCTTTGCGTTCACGCTCTTTCTCTTGCATGGCACGACCTGTCTTTTCCTTGACCATGCATTTGATGTTATCATAGTGCGTCCGCAAGTCGGGAGTGCCGAAGCTGGGATTTATCCACTGTTCGTTGTCGACAGAGAGTTCAGAAACGATATAGATTTTGGACTTGCCGATGTTACGCATATACTCGGCAGTCCTACGGTTATGAGCCTCGCTTGATGCAATGTTGCAAGGCTTGATATGTATGCTTGATTTTGTTGCCATAGCTGTTCTGTTTTATTGTTCGCAATAGATTGTTTCTTCGCTTCCGCAGTGGGGTTCTTAGGGGTACAACCCATAAGCGGAGATTGCAAAGAGAGGGTCACTCTTTGCTCTGGGTTCTCAGGGGAGAAACGCCCTGAGTGGGTCATTAGGGCAAAGCCCTAATCCCCTCGGGAGAGCCCACAACTACGAAAGCGGAGCGTGTAGTTATAGTGGGCTATAACCGAAAGCCGTTTTTCTTTTTCGGTGACTGGCTGCGCACCCCTTTGACGGATTGGACTTGCCCTTTTCTCTCAGCCTGTTTCTGTAAGTATTCGTTCAAGTCCTTGCATCCGTTGTAAGTCTGCGAAGCGTCACGGATGTATCTGTTTCTGCCGTATTCCTTGCGGATTTGCCGGAGTGCTTCCATGCCTGCATGGTCGTTGTCGAAAAAGCAGTGAATGCGTTCGTAATTGCCCAACGAATAGAGAATCTTGTTTATATTCGATACGGAATTCAATACAATGTAGTCCTGCCCGTCCAACTCCGGATAATTCGGGCAGCTCTCCTGTCTCAATGTCAAAAAGGAGAGGTAATCCATGAACCCCTCGAATACATAACAGGTATTCCTCGCTTTCCCTGATTGTCTGATGTGGGAGATTTCCTTTGGGGCGATACAGCCCTTGAAATAGCGGTTGCGGATTTCATATCCATCCGATACATTGGGAAAGGCGATGGCAAAGTACCGCTTGCCGTTGTGGGTGAAACGGGCTTCACTACATTCTCTTTTCGCCAGTTCTATGTTAATTCTTCTGCTTTGTAAGTAGGCAAGCAGGGCAGGAGATGACAGCGGAACAATCTCCAACTGTTGGAAGCTCGGCTCGGAAGAGTTTTGCTTGCCAAAAGAGAAAGATACCGGGCGCACATATGGTGTCTGTTCCGCTATCCGTTTCAAGATGTAAGGTACATGGTCGGTAGCATATAGGTGTGCAGCCAGTTCAATGATACCGCCACCTTTGCCCAAACCGAAGTCATACCATTGGTTACGTTCGGTATTTACCTTGAACGAAGCTTCTGCTTCTTCCCTTAACGGTGATTTATACCACAGGTTGATACCTTGTTGCTTGACGGGAGAATATCCCAAACTGTGCAGAAAATCTGCTATCCTGATTTGCTTGGCTGTCTGTATATCCATAAAATGATTGTTTTAGTAGTTGGTAAATTGATTCATTTTTCTTTTCGCCCGTACCTTTTTAGGAAGTACGGTCTATAACCACTTCACTAAATTCTCGTATATATAGGATACGGTAATAAAGTGAAGCGATTTAGTCCCGTTCCCCAACCACTTCACTATATTCCTAATATATACACCCCGAGAATAAAGTGAAGTGATTGCAGGGAAATGGGCTAATAGTGGAAGTCGGGCATGAAGGTGTATTTCCTGCCGTTCTCCTGCACTATCATCCGCTTGTTGCGGAGCATGGTGATGAGCGATACCGCCTTTTTATGGTTCAGTTTTACACCCACGGACATATAGGTCTTGATTAAAGCATCTTCCAGTTCCTTGTAACCATATTCCTCTTTCAGACCGAATGCGGCTTCCAATGCGATGCGGTGCTGCTGCTCGGTGATATGCCTGTAAGGGTCGAACTTCTCTTCTTCGGGTCTTCCCGGTTTCTTTGTTTCGGGTTTGTAACCTTCTATAAGTTCGGGAAGGGCTTTGTCGTTGATGCGGAACGCAAAAGGCTCAAAGTCCATTGCTCGTATGTGAATGGCTGAAACATGGCTGATGTCACCGTTGCCCTTGTCCTTTTCTACCTGCAATACGGTTTCCGCCTTGTTGTTCAACTCCGTACCGATATGCCCTCTCGCATTCTCATCCCCCTTGTTCTGATGCAGTATCGTATGGATGTGTATCTGCCTGTCGTCCGTCCACTGCATCAGTTTGGATATGATGCGTGTGGATTCACCGGGACTGTTGATGTCGTACACCATATCACGGATGCCGTCTATGATTACAAGACCAATGTCGGGAGTGTTGTAGATAGCCTGTTCTACAATCCTGATACGTTGCTCAGGCGTGTATTTTCTCAAAGCGAGAAATTCAAGGTTCTCATTGTCCCTGTCATCTGGCAAGCCGACCATCCGCAAAATGCGTGTCATGACTTTCAGGCAATGGTAAGGGCTTTGCTCTGTATCAACATAAAGCACTTTCCGCTTATCTTCCGGCAGTTCCGCCACATACCGCAACACTGTGCCGTTCTTCAATGCGGCGGCTACGATAGCCGATACATTGAATGTCTTTTTACTTTTGGCTTTGCCGATGGATGCGCTGAAATTGCCCAATGTCCCAATGACAGAACCATGTACTTTGAGGATTTCAGGTGCTTACTCATAACTTTTCGACAGGCTCAAACGTGAGGCTTGCCAAAGGATAATGGCTTCTTCTGCCGATATGTCCTTAGTCTCTTTAATATAGTCCATAGCCATGCCTCCCGTTATTTTCGTCCTCCTGTTTTCTTCCCGGCCAGTTCAAGGGCAAGCTCCACATCTACGATAATCTTGCGTCCTATCTGGGTGATTGCCTTGTCAATCTTTCCGCTTTTCTTGATGCGGTTGGCAGTGGGCAGGCTGCACCCGAACAGTTTGGCAATGCCCAGTATTCCGTACACATACTTCCTTTCTGTGTCCGTAACGGGCTGTGGCTGCATTTCCGTTTGACCGGAAGCGTGCTTGCTTAAGAATATGAACTCTTCGCCTGTCATCTGCCAGACGGGTTTTGATAATAACTCTTGAAGATTTGTCATCGTCTAATCTATTTAGTCGTTTAACAATCAGCCCTGCGCACTGGCTGTTATTTCCGTTCTCGAACGATGCAAAATTAGGAAGGTTTGTAAGTGGTAAGGATGTGGTTGATGTAAATGGAATATCTTGTTATTTCTTTGAATATCAGACAATAAAAATACCACTCAAAAATTAGTTTGAGTGGTAAAAGTGGTTGTTTCGTAATATGTCAGGGTACATCACGGATTATCGGAATATTGCGTCCATTTCTTTGGCGAACTTCTGGTTGCTGTCACTTGGGAAATCGGAAACAGGTTCCTTGTATTTTGACTTGTAATAGTTCTCTTCAATATCCAGCATTTTGAGGATATTCTTTTTCCAATTCTCCCTGTCAAGTTTGGGCAGTTGTTCACCCATCAGGAATATCAGGTAGCAGACACGTATTTTCTCTCTCGTTTTTATTTTCAGCTTGCATTTGCCGGGGTGCAGATTCATACAAGCATAGAAATCATATTCGGAAATATTCTCGAATTGTTCTCCTACGCAGGTCGTGTAAACGAGCGAAAGCAACTCCATGTCGAAATATTCGTATTGTTCCTCTTTGGGCGCTTCTTCTTGCATATCGGGTTCGCTTGGCTTGGTTAGCTCTTCCGGTTTATCTTTAGCTACGGGAATATATTTTGCTAATATTTCCATAAAATGGAAACTCAATTTATAAATATCTCCGCAGCAGTTCTCTATATATTGGAAAGCCTCTTTTCTTGCTTGCTTTTGCAATTCATAAAGCCTGTTCAGTTCTTCTTTTTCTTTCTCATATTCAGCCTTGCAGCGTTCATATTCCTTTTCGGCTTGCTTTTCTTCTTCTGCCGTATGTTCCCTGTAACCAATAGAATCATATCTGTTATATGCCTCGTTCAAAGGCTTGTTTAGTCTTTGTGTAACCTCCAGTTGTTCCTCTATATCAATATTATATCTATCAGCGAAATGGTAGCACACACGAGAAATTATCTCATCATCAAGCAATGGATATTTTTCGTAAAGCATCATGTTTTTCTCTATCTCGGCTCTTAGACTGTCGAGAATCAGAGTGTACTGTTCTTTCTGCTTGTCAAGTACCAATTCAAGGATAGCGGCTTCAAAAACTTTTGTGTCATTGTATTGCTTGTAGAAGTTCGTGATGAATTTCTGCTTGTCAAAAGAAAAAGTATGGCTTACAATAAAGTCACTGTATATTCGGTTGAGTTCACCGTATTGGGGAATCATAATCAGTATTTCTCCTGCCATATATCTTGGGTTTATGGATTTTTGTCTTTATCAAGAAAGGAAGCCAGTTCTTCTTCCACTTCTTCTATACTTGGCAGAGCCGATTTTAAGTTTTCAGGTATAGCCTTGCTCAGTTGGTAATCGCTGATGCCTATCGGCTGGTCATAGCCTGTCAATGCGTATTGTGCTACAACTTCGTCTTTTCCCTTGCACAGCAACAACCCGATAGTCTTGTTGTCATTCTCTCCCCTCAGTTTATCATCCACCACATTGATGTAGAAGTTCAGTTGCCCTGCATACTCCGGTTTGAATGGGGTAGCCTTTAATTCTACCACGATATATGCGTGCAGTGGAATAGAATATAATATCAGGTCTGCATAGAAATCGCTGTTTCCGACTTGGAAATGCTTCTGTCGTGCAACGAAAGCAAAGCCATTGCCCATTTCCAGCAAGTAACGGGTAACGTGCTTAACCAACTGTTCTTCTATGTCCCTTTCGTCTGCTTTCTCTTTAGTTCCAGCCAAATCAAAGATGTACGGGTCTTTCAACAGGTAATTGGCGAGGTCGCTTTGCGGTGCAGGAAGCGTGGCTGTGAAATTGTTTACCTTATTATTGCTGATTTGTCTGCTGTACAGGTTGGTTTCAATTTGTATTTTAAGAGCATTGCTGCTCCAGCCCATTTCCACAGACTGCTTCATGTACCAATAGCTTACACCTAATGGAATTGAATTGTTAAGCATTATCACATGGCTTGCCCAATTGGTTCTTGCAACAGGTGATGCCATGAATACGCTTTCTATATCCTTAATTTCCATCCGGTAAATATCAGATACGGTTCTGGCAACATTATGAATTTGCGCAAGAGGTTCTTGCGTGATTATAATTTCATTGTTATCAGTGGATTGGATTTGCGCAAGAGGCTCTTGCGTAAATTGCGCATCGTTTAAGTAGCGTACTTCGTTTGCTATTTTCTCCACACTTGGAGCTATCAACTTTGCATCCGTTTCTATGAAACTTTGCAATGCCCTCAAAGGATATGCTTTTGCAAACTGACACATATAGGTAAGGTTGCGTTCCGAATAGCCCTTCTTTTCGGGATAATTGAACCGGATAGCCTTTGCCAACTGTTTGATGGTTTTGCTTCCCCATCCGTGCAGTTGCTGATGATAGAGAATATAGTTACCCATTTTCCAGTAATGGAACAACATTTGCGCATTGGCTGCGGTAATCAGCCGTACTTGTGCCTGTTGTATTTCCGAACCGACAGCATTTATAAATGCGTCAAAGTTCGTCTTTTCTATGTTATGTCCGTTGTTGTTCATCTTATGATATTTTCAGAATACAAATATAATTCAAAGGTGGTAATCTATGAAACTAATTGATACTTTTATAGTTGATTGAACTTGTTCATTGCATTTGCCCTAATGTCATCCGCTATGTCAATATAGGGTTTCATGGCTTTGTAGTCACTGTGTCCCGTCCATTTCATAACCACCTGTGCAGGGATTCCGAGAGCCAACGCATTGCAGATGAATGTTCTTCTTCCGGCATGGGTGCTTAACAATGCGTATTTGGGCGTGATTTCATCTATGCGCTCATTTCCTTTGTAGTAGGTTTCCCGTACAGGTTCGTTGATTTCCGCCAGCTCGCCCAGTTCCTTCAAATAATCGTTCATCTTCTGATTGCTGATGACGGGCAATGCCATGTGATTCTCGAAATGAACATCCTTGTATTTTTCAAGAATGGCTTTGCTGTGGTCGTTCAGTTCGATTATCAGGCTGTCCGCAGTCTTGACTGTGGTAACTTCAATGTGGTCGGGTTTAATATCGCTTCTTTTCAAGTTACGGACATCCGAATATCGTAAACTCGTGAAACAACAGAACAGAAAGACATCCCTGATACGTTCCAAATATTGTTTGTCATGCGGTATATGATAATCTTTCAATTTGTTCAGTTCATCCCAAGTCAAGAAGATCACTTTTTTCGAGGTGGTTTTCAGTTTCGGTTTGAATGTATCGTATACAATGTTCTGATGATGTCCTTTCTTGAAGCTCCAGCGCAGGAACCATTTGAGGAATCCCATTTGCTTGCCGATGGTGCTGTTTCTCATATCCTTGGTATCACGCAGGAAATTGACGTATTCGTTCAATCCAAACTCGTCGAAATAGTTAAATGTTGCATCCTCCTTGAACTCTTTGAGGTGGTTCCTCACTGCTGCAAATTTTTCATAGGTGGATGCCGTCCAGTTATTCTGGTTACCGCACTCTTTTACAAACTCATCGAACACCTCCCAAAAGCTGACAGGGGCTTCTTCCGGCTGTTCTTCGCTGGTTTTCATTCTCATGTTGAAAGCTTCTTTCAACTGTTGGGTCGTTGGCATGACCTCCTGTACCTCGAACTCCTTGAAAATATTCTGGATTTCAGCATAGTATTTCAGCAAGTCCGTATTGATTTCGGCTGCACTTTGCTTTAGCTTGTTGGTACATCCATTCTTTACCCGCTGCTTGTCTGCATCCCATTTGGATACGTCAATCCGGTAGCCCGTTGTAAACTCGATGCGTTGGCTGGCAAAGATGACACGCATACGGATAGGTACGTTCTCTACGATTGGCACACCGTTCTTTTTCCGGCTCTCCAATGCAAAAATGATGTTACGTTTGATATTCATAATTGGGTGCGTTTGAAATTCTACACCCAAATATACACCCAATAATTGAGATAGCAAAAGACATTTAGAAAGATTTAGTTTTACTCTGTATCTTGATTAATATTTGATTATCAGTAAATTGTAATTCTATGATATTTTCTGAAAGTATAAGTTCGAGAGCCTGCTGGACCAGAGGAAGTACCTTAACAAGTTCGAACGGATACAGACCCTTTTAGGACTGACCGACAAGGAATGCTCGCAGATCCTCTCCATCAACCGTGCCAACGACCCCTCACGCCGGTACAAGGAGGTATGAATTGGACTGGGAGGCGTGCAGTCGGCTGTCTATGCCACGGAGACCTCCACGGCCGAGTACCTTACCTACACGACGGAGGAGGGCGAGAAGCTGGAAGTGGAACGGATGGCGGCAAAGACCGGCAGCATGGAACAGGCCATACGGGTACTGGCCGCCGAAAAGAACAGCGGCAGGAAATAATCTTTGTAAAACATTTAAAAGAACGATTCAATGAGACGAAAAATTTTCAGCGCATTGTGCGCCTTTTTACTTACCGTACCGGCCATGCACGCGCAATGGGTGGTGACCGACCCGGGCAATCTGGCGCAGGGAATCGTGAACAGCGTCAACGAGATGGTGGAGACCTCCGAGACGGCGCAGAACGCCATGTCCACCTTCAAGGAGGCCTCGAAGATCTATGAGCAAAGCCGGAAATACTACGACATGCTCAAGAGCGTGAACTCGCTGGTGAGCGGGAGCCTGAAGGTCAAGGAGTCCGTGCTGATGCTCTCGGAAATCTCGGAGAGCTATGTGACGAACTACGGGAAGATGCTCACCGACGGGAACTACACGCAGCGGGAGCTGGAGGCCATCGCCTTCGGCTACAACAACATCATGAAGAAAAGCAGCGCGTCCGTGGCCGGGCTGAAGGACATCATCAACCCCACCGGCATGTCCATGACCGACAAGGAACGGCTGGACCTCATAGAAAGGGTGTACCGCGAGATGAGACATTACAGGACGCTGGTGAACTACTATACCCGAAAGAACCTGCGCGTCTCCTACCTGCGGGCCAGGGAGAAGGGCGAGACCGAGCAGGTCCTGAAACTTTACGGGGAGAACGAACGCTATTGGTAAACCTTTAAAAAGATACAGACTATATGGTATTACTATCCCTATCTTTCGACAGCCTGCACGGTATCCTGCGCCGGCTGTATGACGAGATGACCGAACTCTGCCAGCCGATGATGACGCTGGCCACGGCCATCGCCGCCCTGGGCGCGCTCTTCTACATAGCCTACCGCGTGTGGCAGTCCCTCTCGCGTGCCGAGCCGGTGGACGTGTTCGGCATGCTGCGCCCCTTCTGTCTGGGCATCTGCATCCTGTTCTTTGACGTGATCGTGCTGGGGAGCCTGAACGGTATCCTGAGCCCCGTCGTGCAGGGAACGGGTGCCATGCTCCACGACCAGACCTTCGACGTGAGGAAGTTCCAGGAGGAAAAGGACAGGCTGCTCTCCGAGATGCCCCTGAAGGTGGCCGTGACCGGGGAGTTCAATCCCACGGACGAGGAGCTGGAGAAGGAGATCGCCGACATGGGCTGGAACGGGGAGGACTACGCGGTGATGCAGCGGATGTCCCACACCTGTTACTCCTTCTCCCTGCAAAGCATCGTGCAGACCATCATGCGCAAGGTGATGGAGTTCCTTTTCCGCGCCGCCTCGCTGGTGGTGGACACGATCCGCACCTTCTTTCTCATCGTCCTCTCCGTGCTGGGGCCTATAGCCTTCGCTATCTCGGTCTTCGACGGTTTCCAGGGCACGCTCGTCCAGTGGCTGGCACGGTATATCAGCGTATATCTCTGGCTGCCCATCTCCGACCTGCTGGGGGTGATGCTCGCCAGGATACAGACGCTGGTGCTGCAAAGCGAGATGGAAATGATCCGGGATCCCCTGAGCGTCTTCTCCCCGGACGGATCGACAGCCATCTATCTGGTGTTCATGCTCATAGGGCTGGTGGGATATTTCTGCGTCCCTACCGTGGCGAACTGGGTGGTACAGGCCGGAGGCATGGGGGCGTACAACCGGAACATGAACAACACGGCAAGCAAGGCCGCCAACGTGGGCGGGGCCGTAGCCGGGGCATCCACGGGCAACGTGGCCGGAGTGCTGCTGAAAAAGTAAAAACGACTGAATAATAACATTCATTCATTTCAAGACATGGAATTCAAGAGCTTAAAAAACATCGAGTCCTCGTTCAGGCAGATCCGCCTGTTCAGCCTCGTCTTCCTCGCCTCCTGTACCCTCCTGAGCGTTTTCTCCGTCTGGAAGTCCTACCGGTTCGCCGAGGAGCAGCGGGAGAAGATCTACGTGCTGGACGAGGGGAAGTCGCTCATCATGGCCCTCTCGCAGGACGCCGCGCGCAACCGCCCGGTGGAAGCGAGGGAGCACGTGCGCCGCCTGCACGAGCTGTTCTTCACGCTGGCCCCCGACAAGGCGGCCATCGAGTCGAACATAAACCGGGCGATGTACCTGGCCGACAAGAGCCTGTACGGGTATTACCGGGACTGGAACGAGAAAGGGTTCTATAACCGGCTCATCAGCGGGAACGTCAACCAGACGGTGGTGGTGGACAGCATGAGTTGCGATTTCGACAGCTATCCCTACCGCGTCACCACCTATGCCAGGCAGATGATCATCCGGGGGAGCAACATCACCGAACGCTCCCTGGTGACACGCTGCCGCCTGCAGAGCACGGTCCGCTCGGACAACAACCCGCAAGGGTTCCTTGCGGAGCATTTCGAGATTCTGGAAAACAGGGACCTGCGTACCGTGGAAAGGTAACGGTGTCCCGCAGTAATCAATCATTCAATAATATCTGGAAAATGGATATAAAATCAACGGCAAGGGAAAGGTTGAAGGCATATCTGGACGGCCTTTCCGAGAAACAGAGACGGGGCATCCTCGTGGCGATGCTGGCCTTCACCTGCGTCGCATCGGGTATCGTCCTGCTGCGCGCCGCCGGCCGGCTGACACCGGCAAGGGAGCGCATGGAGCTTCCCTTCGAGGAAGGCAGCCTCACGGATACCCTGCGCAGGCTGCCCGATCCCCTGAAAGGACAAGTAACAAGTATTTACCGGACCATTAAACAACCCCAGCAGAATGGAAAACAGGAAAAGTAACATGGAAGAAGGACACGTGCCCGCCGGGGAAGCCCCGGAAGGCACACGGCCGGCGGAAGCCGGTTCCGTCCCCTCCGAAGGGACAAGAACGGAAAAGCGGCTTAGCGGGGAGGAAATCCTGCGCCGCAGGAAATACATCGTCATACCGGTCTTCGTGCTGGTATTCCTTGCTGTCCTCTACTGAATATTCGCCCCTTCCGGTGACAGCGGGGAAACGGTGGCGGGCGGTTCCGGATTCAACGTGAACGTACCGGACCCGGCAGCGGTCCAACTGGAAGGGAATAAAACGGACGTTTATGAAAGACAGCAGGCCCGTCGCGAGAAAGACAGACGGATGCAGTCGCTTTCCGACCTTGCCGGAAGGTTGTTGGAAGGTAAGGGGCAAACGGACAGCGTCACCGCTCCAAACGGCAGCATACGGCAGTCGGCGGACACTTACGAGAAGATCACGGAGCAGCTGGAAAGTTTCTACGAGACACCGCAGGAAACGGCCGGCGGCCTGGAACAGAAGGTGGATGAGCTGAACCGCCGGCTGGAAGAGGCAGAAGCGGAAAACCGGCGAGCGGAATCCCGCGAGCGGATGATGGAACAGTCCTACCGGATGGCCGCCAGGTACCTGACCCCCAACCCGGAAGGCTCGCCCGGCGAGGCGAAGGAGGAAGAAAAGCCGGAGCCTGTCCCCGTCAGCCGGGCGGAGAGCGGAACGACCTCCGCCCTGGAGCAGCCGCTGACGGATTCCGCGTTTGTCGCCTCACTGGCCGTGGAGAGGAACTACGGTTTCAACACGGCGGTGGGCAGCAGCTACCGGATGGGGATGAACACCATCCCGGCCTGCATCTCCGAGAATCAGACCCTCGAGCAGGGAGGACGGGTGAAGCTGCGCCTGCTCGAGCCCCTGCAGGCCGGAAGTGTCACTGTGCCGGCCAACAGCCTGGTGACCGGTACGGCCGACATCCGGGGGGAACGTCTGGACATCCTGGTAAGCAGCATCGAATATGCCGGGAATATCATCCCGGTAGAACTGGCCACATATGACATTGACGGGCAGCGGGGCATCTTCGTGCCGGGATCGGAAAGCCGGACGGCCGCCAAGGAAGTATTGGGGGACGTGAGCCAGAGCATGGGAGGCAGCATCTCCTTCGCCGGTTCCGCCGGGCAGCAGGTGGCGATGGACCTCACGCGGGGTGTCCTGCAAGGCGGGACACGGTTCATCTCGCAGCGGGTCAAGGCGGTCAAGGTAAAGCTGAAGGCCGGGTACAAGGTGTTACTGGTCACAAAAAAGCAATAACAAGGTTTAACTGTAATTTTTAAGCAATCATTCAAGATGAGAACATTCATTCTTTTAATCATGGCTGCGCTGGCGGGGATGACCTGCCGGGCGCAGGAGCGCAAGCCGGAGGGCGGAGTCAGGATCCTGACCGCCGGCCAGCACATCACGCCCTACAGGATCGGCGTGCCCTTCAGCAAGACGGTTCATATCCTTTTCCCCTCGGAGGTCCGCTATGTCGACCTGGGCAGCACGGACATCATCGCGGGCAAGGCGGACGGCGTGGAGAACGTGGTGCGCGTAAAGGCGGCCGTCCGGGATTTCCCCGGCGAGACGAACTTCTCGGTCATCACGGGCGACGGATCGTTCTATTCGTTCCTCGTCTCCTACGAGGAGGAGCCGGAAGCGTTGAACATCAATATGGACAGCCGGTTTCCGACAGAATCCTCCACTGAGGGAAGCGCCGTCCGTGTGACCGAGCTCGGCGAGGAGGACCCTTCGGTCATCGCCAGCCTGATGTACACCGTACACCGTCTGGACCGCAGGGACGTGAAGCATATCGGTTGCCGCCAGTTCGGGATGCAGGCCCTGCTCAAGGGCATCTATGTGCATAAGGACCTGCTGTTCCTCCACATCTCATTGGCCAACTCCTCGCATGTGCCCTTCGACATTGACTTCGTGCGCTTCAAGGTGGTGGACAAGAAAGTGGCCAAGCGAACGGCACAGCAGGAGACCTACATCGAGCCGGTGCGCGCGCTCAACGAGCTGAGGCGCATAGAGGGCAAGGGGAAAGGACGCATCGTCTATGCTTTCCACAAGGTGGTCATCCCCGATGACAAGCTCATCGAAGTGGAGATTTACGAAAAAGGCGGCGGACGCCACCAGCGGTTCCATATCGAGAACAGCGACCTGGTGGACGCCGGACTGGTGGACGAACTGATAAAGGAGTAATTCTATGAGGAAATATCTGTTTATAATAATGATGTGCGCCTTCCTGTCCTCTTTGGCGGGCAAGGTTTCCGCCCAACGCTACCTGCCCGGGCAGACGGGGCTTGAACTGAGGCTGGGCGGCGTGGATGACTTCGGAAGGAACGTAAGGCACCTGAGGGGGAATTTCCAGATCGGACTGGCCCTGAGCCGTTACAACCGCAACCGCTCGCGCTGGGTATTCGGGGCGGATTATGTGAAGAAGCATTACGCCTATAAGAAAATAGCGGTTCCCAAGGAGCAGTTCACCGCGGAGGCGGGCTGTCTCTTCCCGTTCCTCTCGGACAGGGGCAGGAACGTGTTCCTCTCCGCCGGCCTGTCCGCGCTGGCCGGTTATGAGAGGATAAACCGGAATGGCAGGCTCCTTTATGACGGGGCGACCCTGCTGCACAAGGGGGCCTTCATCTACGGCTTCGCCCCGGCATTCGAGATGGAGGCGTACCTGACCGACCGCTGGGCTTTTCTTTTCAATGTCCGGCAGCGTGTCTTCTTCGGATCGTCCGTAGGACATTTCCATACGGTAGTGGCCGTCGGACTGAAATATATCATCGATTAATCTTTTAAGAACTGGAAACAATGAAATTAGGAACATTCATCATGGGATGCGCGCTGGCCCTGCTGGCGTGCACCCTTGCCGGCTGCGACGACCGTCTGGAGGTGCGGCAGGCATACGACTTCTCGCTCTCTTCCTGGTACCTGCAAGAAGGTATTGAGCCGGATGAGACGGTGGAGATCCGTCTGACGCTTAACCGCGAGGGGGATTATCGCGAGGCCCGTTACCGCATCGGATACATACAGCTGGAGGGTGACGGTGAGGTGTTCGCCGCGGACGGCACCAGACTGGTGAACCGCGAGCTGACGGAGCTCTCCGGCATCGCAGGGCTGGACACGACGGACATCCGCCGCCAGGTGTTCACCCTCTTTTACCGGAACACGGGTGGGGACAATCCCGGGATCCGCTTCGTGGCGGTGGACAACTTCGGCGTGGAACGGACACTGGACATCCCGTTCTCCATCGAGGATAAAGATATAACCAACATCGTTAAAAATAAGGAACCATATGTTGATTAGGAGAGTTTGGCAAATGCCCAACAGTCGTACATTCAGTATCAAGCCTATTCGGGAACTCATTCAAAAATACGCAAACGGCTATACCATAGATCCGTTTGCGGCCGGGAACAGGCTTGCGAACGTAACGAATGATATTGATCCCCAGTATGATACTGATTTTCATATGGATGCCACGGATTTCCTGAATTTATTTAAACCGGATAGTGTGGATACGGTTCTATATGATCCTCCTTATTCTCCACGGCAAGTTGCGGAATGTTATAAAGCGTTAGGGATCACGGTCAATATGCAAACCACCCAGGCTTCATACTGAAGCAGGCAGAAAGAGGCCATCGGTCGAATTGTAAAAAAAGGAGGCATTGTAATCACCTGCGGATGGAACTCTGGTGGAATAGGCAAGAAATACGGTTTTGAAATCATAGAGATTCTATTGGTCGCCCACGGCGGGTGGCATAATGATACGATCGTGACAGTGGAAAAAAAAGTATTATAGAATATGACGGAACAGGAAAAATACGGCATGGAGCAGCTTGCCGAGTATCTGGACATGCGGATACGGAACGAGGAAAAAAATATAAAGGAGAACCGGGATAAACTGGACCGGGATTACCTTTATCATTTTGCGTGGAACGGGGAGGAGCTGTTCAAGTCCCATTTCATGGTAAAGCAATACGGGGAACTCCGGCAGGTAATCAGGGTGGCGGAAGCTCCCGGGGAGGTGCATGGATATATACAGCATAAACGGGAGGAATGCCTGAAGGAGCTGGTCAGCGGGAGTATCCGCAGGCGTAGCACGGACGATATTTTCAATCTGGCACATACCTACCGGCTGGAATGTATGCAGGGACTGGTCAAGGATTATGCTGGCTTCGAACGGCTTCTGTCCATGAAGGCTCCCCAGAAGGAGATAAAAACGAAGAAGGCCCCTGAAAGAAAGAGGCCGGACGGATTAAAGATGTAACGTATATGAGGCAGGAAAACTGGAGCGTCCGCAAACTACGGAAATTGCTGGACAACAAGATCGCAGCCGTCGAGAATGTCATGCGCGAGGGGTTGGAGTCCGCCTCTACGGACTACTGCCGTTTCTTTGAGTGGAAAGCCGCGTACCTGTACAAGGGGGAGCTACTGCGCGGGCATTACCGCCTGTTACGTAATAAAGTCAGCAGGACGGATGACGTGGAGGATCTGAAGAGGTATTTCGGGGATATCGCCATGTACCACAGGGAAAGGCTGACGGGCGGAACGCCGGCGGGAAGCGGCACCCACCCGATGGCGGACACCTGCCGCGCGCTGTCGCTGGAATGCTCGCGGCAGGTGCTGAAAGATTGCATGGAGTTCTCGCGTATCCTTTCCCTCGGACAGCCGGAAGAGGACGTGAAAAAGGAAAACAGACAACCCGTAAAACATAGGACGAACGGATTAAAACGATAAGGTATGGAAAGACAGAACCCAGGCATGGTCCGGTTTATGGACCGGCTGAATGAGAAAATGGAACTCCTGGACGAAAAGATCCAGAACAAGGCGGCAAAAGCCGGTGAGGATTACCTCTCCTTTTTCGAGTCACACGCGGAAGAGGCGTACAAGGAGTATTACCTGTACAAATGTTTCAGGGACTTGAGAAAGAAGGCAAGGGAATCGGGCAGTCCGGAAAAAGTGTTGGAGTATCTGAAAAAGAGGCAGAATGTCTGCCTGGACACGTTGCTCAGGCAGGACATCGCCGCCCGCAGTACAAGCCCGATGGCGAACATGGCACACACGCTGCGGCTCGAATGCGTCCAGCAGCTCGTGGAGGATTACGGGCATTTCATCCGGATACTTGCCGACACGCTACGGCAGCAGGAGACGCGGCGGGATACCCGGACACTCAAGGAAAAGGAAAACCGGAGGGGGCCAAAACTATAGCCTTCCCGTTCCCGGATGAGTACGGGAATAAAGAAAAATAAAGTTAAGTTATGGATAATGAGAGTTATATCATTATGAAAGGTCAGGATGGCCGCTTTACTTTGTGAAATAAAAACAACTGGACATGAGGATTGTGGAGCATAGCGTAAGACGTTGGGAGTCTTACCCGGAAGCAGACACGGAAACCTGCCTGTGGGAAGCCTGCGTGGAGCACGAAGGCGAATATTACGAGGTGCAAGTGGAAGCAAGGGAGGTCGGCGGTGACAAGATGTATTATATGGGGTATATCAGGAATACCCAATGTATAAAAGCGCATTTCAGTGACGGCTGGCTGGGCTTCGGCTTTTCCGATATACGTGGCACGTGCAAGTATATCCTGAAGTCAATGCGGAAAGTGATCCGGGGGGACTACAGCTCCATCAGGGGAGCGGACCATTCGGTAGACATGCCTTGATAAATAAACCAGGTCCGGGACGGAGATTTCAAGGGCTGTTCTCCCAAATAACGGGGAACAGCCCTTTTTTTGTTGCCGCCAGCGGCGAAAGGTTAAAAGAGAGACAGGCTGCTGAAGAGGCAGTGGATGAACAGACGGCCCTTCTCGGTCCACACCGTATGCATGGCCGTACCGGTTTCCCCGCAGCGGCTCTGCCAGCTGTGCGTATGGGTCCGTGTGTATCCTTCCTTCTGATAACGTGCGGTAAGCAGCCAGGTTCCGCCTTGGCGGAACTGGATACCGAGAGCCTTCAGCCTCCGGTTCAGCTCCCTGCCGCTCATGCCCAACTCCTTGGCGATCTGCGTGACCGTGTAAGTGCTTGGAGAGTGGAGCACCTCGTCGAAATAACGTACTTTCGGGGCCTGCAGGCTCAATTTAAGGGCGTTCAGCGCGTTTTCCTTTTCCAGTCCGGATATGTACCGGTCACGCTCTCTCAGCTTGGCCTCCGCCAGTTGCAGGGTCCGCGAGAGCAGTTCCGCGTCCGTTTCCCCCTCTTTTCCCAGCAGATAGCCGCCCTCCTTGAGCGTGCGGGGGACCAGCTCGTCGAAGATCCAGCTTTCGAACCTCTCGGCCGAGGGCAGGCGGCTACAGGCCATCAGGCGGTACAGGTTCCCCTCGTCGATGAACTTCACTTTCTGTCGGCCGCCTGCCGTCAGGAGGTCGTGGACGCATACCCCCTTCGGCCTGCAATGCCGGTTGACGGCATCCTTGGGATTGGCGTATCCCAATGCCGAGGCCACGTCCCTGGCGCAAAACCAGACCCTGCCTCCGGCTTCCACGGTCCGGACCTTGCCGAACTCGGGATGTTCTGTTATGACTAACGTGCGCATGTCGTTTACTGTTTATAGGTTGATTCTATCGCTTTGAATATCTCATGGATTACCTGGGGGACGATGGCGTTCCCGTATCCCTTGACGGACTGCTGCCGCCAGGAAGAAAAGGTAATACCGTCCAGCTCGTGGGGAACCCCATCATCTCGGCCACAAACAGGGGATTGAGTTGGAAACTCCTCCCAGTTTGGGCAAAGGAATCGGGAAGGCCGCCCTGCCGCGGGTTCTTCCCCTTCCTCCCAATGTGCTCCAAGGTCGGGAGCAGCCCGTGGAAGTCAAGGAAGTCCGTCAGGCCGTTGGGATTCTTCTCCCCGTCTTCCGTCTCGTGCATGGAGGTGCGCCCCTGACGTTTCCAACGTTCCACCCGTTGCCAGTGGTGGATCTCCGTTGCTGTCGGGGTGGGCAGCAGCATCTCGCGGATGATCTCCGGCAGGCCCTTCTGTTGGCTTCCGGGTCCCCTTACCTTGAAGTCCGAGGCTATCGGCGTGGGCAACAAACCATACACGGTCCCTTCTGTGCGGGGCACCGACGGCACAAGCCGGAATAAGCAGCGGCTGGACGGTATATCCTTCACGCTCAAGATCACGGCAGATGGTCTCGACGACGTATTCCTCCCGCTTACGGTATACAGGCTGATCCTCTCCGAACAGAGAGGGCTGACATCCCACGTGAGCCGCCTTGCCGGGCTGTACCACCTGGAGGATGCCACCAACGTTCTCACCAACAATCCAACCGGGCCGGATCTCGTGAATGGCACGGAGCATGTGAGGCCAGAGGTAACGGCTGTCCTCCGCACCCTTTCGCCGGCCGGCAACGGAAAAGGGCTGGCATGGAAAACCTCCCGTGAGGATGTCGATCCGTCCCCTTCATCCCCGAAAATCCGTAGTTGTAATATCCGTATAACTTTTTGCATGGCTGAACCAGTAATTTAAAATTCGGTTACAAAACTCATCTATCTCACAGTGGAAGGCGTTGCGCCATCCCATTCATTCGGCGGCAAGATCTGCCGCACCAAACCCGCTGAAAAGCGAGGCGTGTACCAGCTGTCTCATATTTATTATCTGATTGAAGGTTCCGTTTCTTTTTTTTCTTTCTCCGCCACTTCCAGAATGAAGGCTTTCTCGTCTATCTTCCGGTAGACGCCCCCCATCTCAAGCATGTTCTTGAGCCGGAGGATGTCGGTGATTTCATAGACTGTCATACCGTTCCGGTGGACGAAACGGATGTAGCCTTTCTGTCTTTGTCTTTCCACTTCCTCACGGCTTATCTGCAGCAGTTCGCAGATTTCTTCCAATGTGAAGGTTAGCTGCACTTCCTTCGTCGCGCAGGCATAGGCCAGGATACTCAGCATCTGCAGGCATTTGCGATGCGCCTTGACAAGAGACGCAAACTTGTTGCGCTCGATCATGATGACTTTACTTTGATTTTCCATCTTCTATGATTTTTTTACGGGTTTGTTATTTCTGATGTCCGGACTTTCGTCCCTGTATTCCTCACGGAGGAACCGGTATACATCGGAAGCCCAGAAGTATATCTTGCCGCTCAGCTTGAAATAAGGCAGCTTGCCCGAGTTACGCCAGCGGATGAGGGTCCGGTCACAGACTTTCAGCTGCAGGCGCATGTCACGGCTGTCCAGCATCTGTTTGCCATTAAAGCTGGTCATGGCATCCAGTGCCGTTTCCAGCCGGGTGATGAGCTCCCGCTGCTCGGAGAAGCTCTTCTGGATTAATGCTTTCAGCATTTCGATGTCTTCATTTCCTGCTTCCATCTTTTGTTCTTTTTCGTTCGTCATTTATCCTTCTTTCTGCCGCAAAGTTTGGGAAAAAGGAAATGTAAAAATAGGGCTGACGGATACCGCCAGCCCTATTTTTTATCTGTAATACACTTATTATCAATACCTATTTCTTTTATTTTTTTTGTTTGCCCGAATAAAATGCGGCAGGATTGGAAGTTGTCTTTAGATTTTAAAAAGTATCGATATGCCTTCGAATTTTCTGCAAAAAAAAAGGACCAGCAAATAATGCCGGCCCTTAATTAAAAGTTTTCGATTGATTTGTTGCACCCGAAAATATTGACTATCTTTGTGATAGAGATATTTGAAATTATGCAGAGAAACGCAATATGCAGCAAGACTTTTGCTACTAATGTGTTACCTGTTACCTTTGAAATTAGCCCTTACTTTTTGATTTTCAAAAAGATAAAATCAATCACTTAGATTTCCTCTACAAAACAAAAAAGCCGTAACAAGATTTTCTCCGTTACGGCTTTCCTTATATTATGCCTTTCTAAAAGGCTTCTGTTTTACTTGCTGCAATTCCAGGGCTTCAGTTGCTTGAAGAAGTCGTTGCCCTTATCGTCCACCAAGATGAATGCAGGGAAGTTCTCCACCTCAATCTTCCAGATAGCTTCCATACCGAGTTCGGGATATTCCACGCACTCAATGCTCTTGATGTTGTTCTGTGCCAAGATAGCGGCAGGACCACCGATAGAGCCCAAGTAGAAACCACCATACTTTTGGCAGGCATCTGTCACTTGCTGGCTGCGGTTACCTTTGGCAAGCATAATCATGCTGCCGCCGTGGCTTTGGAAGAGGTCTACATACGGGTCCATACGTCCGGCAGTAGTCGGGCCCATGGAGCCGCAAGCCATGCCTTGAGGAGTCTTGGCAGGACCGGCGTAGTAGATGGGATGGTCTTTGATGTACTGCGGCAGGTCTTCGCCACGGTCCAGACGTTCTTTCAGCTTGGCGTGTGCGATGTCACGGCCTACGATAATGGTTCCATTCAGAGACAAACGGGTGGAAACCGGATACTTGGTCAGTTCCTTCAGAATATCGGCCATCGGCTGGTTCAAGTCAATCTTCACCACGTCGCCTTCACCGGCCTTACGGAGTTCTTCGGGAATCAGTTCACCCGGATTGCTGTCGAGCTTTTCAATCCAGATACCTTCTTTATTGATTTTACACTTGATGTTACGGTCGGCAGAGCAGGAAACACCCAGACCCACGGGACAGGACGCACCGTGACGCGGCAGGCGGATGATGCGGATGTCGTGAGCCAGATACTTGCCGCCGAACTGGGCACCGAGGCCAATCTTATGAGCTTCTTCCAGTACCAGCTTCTCCAGTTCCACATCGCGGAAAGCGCGGCCGAACTCATTGCCGGTAGTGGGTAGGTTATCGTAGAAGTGGGTGGAAGCCAGTTTCACAGTCAGCAAGTTCTTTTCGGCAGAGGTACCGCCGATAACGAATGCGATGTGATAGGGAGGACAAGCTGCCGTACCCAAAGTCTTGATTTTTGAGATAAGGAAGGGAACCAATGTTTCGGGGTTGAGGATAGCCTTTGTCTCCTGGTAGAGATAAGTCTTGTTGGCAGAGCCACCACCCTTGGTTACGCAGAGGAACTCGTACTCCATACCTTCCGTAGCTTCGATGTCAATCTGTGCGGGAAGGTTGCACTTCGTATTCACCTCATCGTACATGGTGAGGGGAGCATTCTGCGAATAGCGCAGGTTCTCTTCGGTATAAGTCTTGTAAACACCCAGTGAGAGAGCTTCTTCATCACAGTAGCCGGTCCATACTTGTTGTCCCTTTTCGCCGTGGATGATTGCCGTACCCGTATCCTGGCAGAAAGGAAGTACCCCCTTGGATGCTACCTCTGCATTGCGCAGGAAGGTGAGTGCCACGTATTTATCGTTATCGCTTGCTTCGGGGTCACTCAGAATCTTAGCAACCTGCTCGTTGTGCGAACGACGCAACATGAACGATACATCACGGAAAGCCGCATTGGCCATTGCCGTCAAACCTTCTTTTTCAATCTTCAGGATAGGTTTTCCTTCAAACTCGCTTACTGACACGTAATCTTTTGTAAGCAGATAATACTCAGTAGTATCTTTCCCCTTCTCGAACATGGGCTGATACTTGAACGGAGGTGTTGTTGCCATAATTACTCGTATATTTAATGTTTAAAAGTGATTCGGGTAGCAAAGGCAGCACAAAATCGCCTTTACCGAGCAAAGGTAAAAACTATTATTGAAATAATTCTTTAATTAGAGTAAAAACGCAACAAATCATAATTAATTTTCTGACACCCGCTGCATCCGCCCTATCAGTTCATCGCCCAGCGCCGTCTTCACCTCAATGTGTTTCAGCACAGCCATTACAAACGGATTGCTTTCAAAGTCGCCGCGTACCTGCTCAAAATCGAGTTCCTTTTCCAAGCGTGAGCCGTCAGCTCCAAAGCCCGTCATGGAAGCCAGTGAAAATTCTTTCTTAGCATCCTCATACACCATGCGGTCGAGGCCAACTACTGCTTCTTTCCATTTTTCGACAATATGTATGACGTCTTCTGCCGTCATACCTTCCGGCTTGATACCATAGAACTCTTCCAACTTCTCATACGCCCAGGTCCATTCGTAGGTATAGTAGTTGCTGTGCATCTTCTCAAACTCGGCATTGATAGACTTCAAGCGATTGACTTTGCCGGACTCAATACCGTCTATCAGCGCATCTATCTCACTCTTTGGGGCTATCAATCCGGAAATATCCACCCATTCGCCGCTGCCAATGGCAGTATCGGGCTTCAAACGGGCACGTATTTCTTCATTGCTCCGGAAGTCAATGCCTTCCAAGCGCTTGATGACAGAGTTTCCGAGGAACTTATGAATGGCTATTTCATAGAAGCGGATACCTTTCACCAAAGCCGAGTTACGTATCTTCGCACTATGGAAAGAATAGATATCCGAAAGCTCGCCACTGGCATGACGCAGATTCTGCAACGTTTCCCGTCCCTTGAACATTTTCTGCACCGTGTAGGGGCTGAGAAGATTATAGTTGATGTAATCCAGTTTGTTCGGGTCGGTACGCCCGTCACGTTTCGGCCACTTCTGGGCATCACGGATGGTACCCACACTACGCAGGTTGACACCGGGTACAAGGTAGGTGGTATTATTCTGCTCTATCAAGTAAGAGAACGGCAGGTTCGAAGTATCAGAATGGTTGACATGGCGCCCCATTACCAAAGAGAATGCCCCTACCCTTGCAGGCCATAGGATGTACGAATCGGAAGTCGTCTTGGCACCACGTTCCAAAGTGCCTTGATGGATAGGTCCTAACTTATACATATGGTTACTCTGATTGGACCCCGAACCGGCATTCATAAAGGAAAACATACCGGCAATCAGCAACGTAGACTTATGGTGGGTTACCGTATAGGGTCCGGCAAAAATAGCGCACGCCTCCCCGTTCTCTCCCTGGCAGTTGCTGAAAAACAAAGAATCCGAGGCAGAGTAGTTGTGTCCCAACTTGCATGCCTGCCCCACGAAGCAGCGGCTCAGCATAGCTCCGTCATCTACATGAGACCCGGTAGAGATGATGAAATCATCACAAATCACCCCATGCCCGATGTGTACCGGCGCCACCTCGTTGCTGTTGATGCTTCCGTTATACAGACGGCATGTACCACAGATGCGGCAATAATCACCGATGCGCACATTCTTTATGGAACCGGTGTTCAATATCATTACATGGTTCCCGATGCTTCCTACAGCAGAAGCATGTTTGTTGGAATAAAAATCCGTGATTTCCTTCATCCGTGCAATCAGCTCCGGGCGATGGCGGTAAAGCGCCAGAATATAGGCTTGGTGTGCGGAGAGTTTATCATTAATCAGCACCTCACGGCCTCCCGTCTCATTCAGGACAGACACTTCTACCCCGTTACCGAACTTCGACACACCGTCTACCAGAATAATATCCACATTCTCAATGAAGGTGTCATGCCCTATTTCATAATTGGCAATGTAGTTCTGGATATTCTCAATGCAACAGTTATCTCCCACCGTTACATTATGCAGCGTCACATGCCGCAAACCGGAATGCTTCCTGATTCCTCCCGGCAACATAAATTCTGAATGGAACACTCCCAAACACACCTCACCCGAAAAACGGGTATGATGCACAAATTCCGTTGAGAACTCTTCTGCAACGGTTACTTTCCCCCAATCATCAGCCAGACATGACTGGCTCTTCAACCGGAGAATTTCATCTTCGGTCAGTCTTCTGTAATTCATCCTTATAACGAGTTATGAGTTATGAGTTATAAGTTATTGCCTTTGCCGGCACTACCGATTCAAACCGCTGCCAGCAAATAACTCATAACTTATAACTCATAACTAAAATTAAACTTCTTCTTCGTAGGTCTGATAAAGAAAGTCATTATAGGGGTACTTCTGCACGTGCAATTCCTTCACACGCTGATAAACTACACTCTTCAGTTCCTCCATATTGATTTTTTCGCGGGCAGAAATAAAGAGGCAGTTATCCTCCATCTTAGCCATCCACGTCTTCATCAGTTCTTCGAGTGTCAAGTTTTCCTTGGTTCTGGGGGTAAGGTCGTCAGCCGCTTTCTCTATATAAGTATAAGCGTCTATCTTATTGAATACAAGAATCATGGGCTTACCGGCGGCACCGATATCTGCCAACGTCTTGTTCACAACTTCTATCTGTTCTTCAAAATCCGGATGAGAGATGTCTACGATATGCAACAGCAAGTCCGCCTCGCGTACCTCATCCAGAGTAGACTTGAAGGAGTCTACCAAATCCGTCGGCAATTTACGGATAAAGCCCACCGTATCGGATAGCAGGAACGGCAGGTTCTCAATAATCACCTTACGCACCGTAGTATCCAACGTGGCAAACAGCTTATTCTCTGCAAAGACTTCACTTTTCGAAAGCAAAGTCATCAATGTGGATTTTCCTACATTGGTATATCCCACCAATGCCACACGAATCAAGCGTCCGCGGTTCTTCCGCTGGGTAGACTTCTGCTTGTCAATCTCAGCCAAACGCTCCTTCAACAATGACATACGGTTCAAGATGATACGGCGGTCCATTTCCAGCTGCGTTTCACCCGGACCGCGAAGTCCCACGGAACCTTTACCTCCACCGGCACCGGAGCCACCACCCTGGCGTTCCAAGTGGGTCCACAAACGTTGCAGACGGGGGAGCATGTACTTATACTGCGCCAGCTCCACCTGCGTTTTTGCATTGGCAGTCTGGGCACGCATGGCAAAGATATCGAGAATCAAGGACGTACGGTCCAGTATCTTGATTTTGAGTTCAGCTTCTATATTGCGTATCTGCTTGGCGGAGAGTTCATCATCAAAAATCACCATGCCGATTTCGCGTTCGGCTTCTTCTTCATTCCGGATATACTCTTTAATTTCTTCCAGCTTGCCCTTGCCGACATAAGTCACGGAATGCGCTGCATCCAGCTTTTGGGTAAACCGCTTCACTACTTCCGCCCCGGCTGTCTCAGCCAAGAATGCAAGCTCGTCCAGGTATTCATTGGTCTTACGCTCATCCTGAGTCTTCGTGACAAGACCTACCAATACCGCTGTTTCTGCCTGCGCTTCGGAGATTACAAATTCTTTCATAGTTTCTATACCTTATTATATATACGTATTGTTGGTTCGGGCAGCAAATATAAATAATTTTGGCGGAAGCGCCTTAAAAAGGGGAATAAAATAAAAACAGATACAATAGAAAAATGGCATGTAAAATGAAGTCGAACTTCATCTTACATGCCATTTCAAATTACATGTTATCTAATTGCCAGGATAATCAGAACCCTTCCGGCATCTCCAACGTTTCCGTGAATCCCTGATACAGTACTCCCCATTTACCACCGTCAAGTATTACTAAGCCCTGCATCGGGAAAGACAACACGTTCCCTTTACGCTCCATACCTGCAGCTGCAAAATATAGCATACCATAGTCCGTCTTGTCATAACCAGTAGGTTGAGGATCCCAACCTATCAGTTCTTGATTGTCATCGCTTAACGTAAACATGATGGGATATCCTTTCGTAATGCAATCTTCCAGCTTATAGATATTAGCCTCTTTAGCCTTCAGTACAGGTTGATCCCAACCCTCGCCAAATAATTGAGATGCATAGTAGCCTGTACCTATATTGAGCCAAGTATAGTCACGCTTTATATTGACCGTCACCTTGGGTGAGCCATAAACATAGGAATCTTCCTCAGGAATGGCAATAGTATAAGATGCAGTAGTACCCACAGCTATGTCAAACGCAATCTTTACTTCTTTGAGTGCTTCACCGGCAGCAAAATCAACCGTTGTCGGCACTGTTACGTTCTCTGCATCTGTAGTCAAGTGGATAGATGCAGCCGCATCTGTTTTCTGACGGCCGATTTTGACCACAAAAAACTGTTCATCATTCGGATAATAAGTCAAATCAGTGTTATCAGCATAAATATAAGCTTGTACACCCTCGGTAGGAACCGGAGAAGGCTCCCACTCCACACCGTCTGAACAAGCCGTCATAGCCAAACCGCATACGGCCAAGCCCAAAAACAATTTATTGAATATCTTATTCATATACAAATTCTATTAAAAGTTAGTTCATTGGTTAATTGTTACCCGGTGCAAACTCCCCTATCGGAGTAGGACGTTTAGCAATAGCACCGGACGGGTCCGGATTGTTCATTCCCTGAAGGGCGGTATTTGAATCGACTTCGGTCTTAGGAATCATCAATGTCCAATTGGGCTTCACACCTTTACAGTTTATCTTGAAGATATCTTCTATAAAGTTGGTACCCTCATAATTCTGAATGACATCCGGTTTCAGACGTTTAGCCGTAGGGAATGCGATTCCCTCACCCCAGAACTCGATACGCATCTGCTTCAACACCTCAAGTTGGAAATTACGCAAATCACCCGTACTGAAATTGTAATTGCTCTGGCGGTACTGCTTCATAAAGTTATTCAACAACTGTACGCCTGCTGCCACATTCTGGCTGGCACCTACTGCTTCAGCCTCTATGAGATACATCTCTTCCACACGCATCACGGGAATATCTGCAGCCGCACCCACAGAATAAGTGTTATAGTCACCACCCACGGGGCGGAACTTCAATGACATATAATCCGGTTGTTCATCCAGCCATGCATTGCCTCTCACTGACTGGTAAGCGTAAGTACTTCTGTCCGGGTCAAGGTAAGAATATTTGCGGAAATCGGTAGCAGGAATCGCGTCATAAAGTGAACGTGCCATCTGGAGCTTAGACAAAGAAGCATATCCCCAATCCGCTTCATTGGAAATGTGACCAATGAAATTAGCAAGATTACCCATATTGGAAGCCGTGGGGTGAAGGTACCACATCCATGCAGAAGTAGCCGTATTGAAACCGGTAGTGGGATTATGCCACTGTGATTCGCTCATAGGTGTTGCTCCCGACTTATCAATAGCCTTGCGGGCATACTCGGCTGCTTTAGCAAACTGACCATCCCACATATATACCTTGGCCTTCAGACCATATACGACCGCCAAGTCAGGGAAGTTCTTACTGACAGGTGTATAAGACTCCAGACCGATCTCTGCCTTGTCAAGGTCGGCAAGAATAAAATTCACCAATTCTTCGTGCGTTGCACGCGGATTGCTCTTCGCAATGTCGTTAGTTGTCGCCTCAGTCACAATGGGCACCGTCAGCCCCAGTACCTTGCTACAATCGGTATAGATATTTTCTACCGGTTCGAAAAGTACCATCAGCGTATAATAGTCCAATGCACGGAAAGCATGGGCTATACTTCCAAGTCCACGCATTTCATCGGTAATTGTGGGATCAGTCACATCAACGGCCGCAATCACGTCATTGGCCGATTTAACGAACTTATATAGGGTGAAGTAAGGCAAATATGAATAATAGCCGGTGTCGTTCATACCATTATTGGCATTGAAGCGCCACCACCAGTCATACCCGTAATCTGTAGCCACAACATCACCCAGCAGTTCTGTCTGGGCCAACATCAATGAGGGATAAGCAAGGTCGGTCTCATGGGTTTGCTTACCGTACACCAGATAACCCTGTACCATTTGCGATGGCAAGCCATTAAGCGAAGCCTCAATTGCTGTAGCCGATGCACCAATCTGATCGGAGGTCGCTGTAGAATCTTCGGGGAAAACCTCTTCTATACAGCCGGTCAATACCGTGGCCGATACGACCATAGCCGAAAATAGTTTGAATATATTCTTCTTCATAATCATTGTAATCTATATATTAGGTTTAGAACTCAAATGACACACCACCGGAGATGGTACGCATCGGTGAATAGAAAGTAGCATTGGTTGTCTCGTCGTATGACTGACGTGGGTCGAACCCTTTACGTTTAGACCAATAGAAAACATTTTCTGCCGACATATACACGCGCAATGAGTTGATGGCCAACTTTCTTGTCCACTTGGAAGGTAACGTGTAGCCCACATTAATATTCTGGATATTCAAGAAGCTCGCATTTGTCAAGAAGCGCGTAGACATTGCCCCTGAATATTGGTCGTTCATCTGGAAACGAGGGATATTAGTATTTGTGTTCTCAGGAGTCCATGAGTTCAGCAAATCCTTATGGTAGTTGTAACCAGCCGTACCATAAGGTGACGACATAAAGTAAGCATACGTACCATCATATTGCTTACCACCAATCTGGTAAGTGAAGTTTATGCCGAAGTCCACGCCATATACTTTCAGTTTGGTACCGAAACCACCATACACCTTAGGTATTGAGCTTTCCTCTGTGATGTAATAGTCAGCCTGAGCATGATTCGTAGTCGTTTCACGTCCGGTGATATTGCCGGCCTCGTCCTTGACATTCTTATAGAACAAAGACTCACCCTTTTCATTCACTCCGGCATACTCCTTCAAGCGCCATGTAAACATAGACAAATCCTCACCAATGAAGAAGCTTCCGTTAGAATAGCCCTTATATCCTTTTCCATCAGCTGTATACTCAGTAGTAATCAACTTATCAGGATCAAGCATCGTAATACGGTTCTTCAAGGTTGAAATGTTCACATTCACATCCCACGTAAAGTTACGTGTATCGAAGATATTCACATTGAAGTCCATTTCCACACCACTATTGACCATGTTACCAACGTTGTCCATATAGGAAGCATAACCCAATGATGGAGCCACGGTAAATGAGAACAACATATCCGAAGTCTTACGTCTGTAGTACTCAATGCTACCGGTTACACGGTTCCACAACTGGAACTCTGCACCGATATTGAAGTTAGTGTTGGTTTCCCAAGTGATGTCTTTAGTGCCCTTAGATTTAAATGAAGTACCAAGGCTGTTGTTAGAGTTGATAATGTTAAATCTATCCGTATAGAGGAAGTCACCGATATTGTCATTACCTTGTGAACCAATAGAAGCCTTCAGCTTCAGTTCCTGCACCCATGAAGCATCAAACCAGCTTTCTTTGTTGATAAGCCACGCACCGCCTACCGACCAGAATGTACCCCAGCGATGGTCCGGATGGAAACGGCTGGAAGCATCACGACGCAAAGAAGCCGAGCCGAAGATGCGTTCGTCATAATTGTATTGCAAACGGCCGAAGAAACCTTCATTGTTACGACGCTCTTTATAGGAAGAAGCACCTTGTCCGTCGATAATGGCACCGTCCAATTCCTTATTGCCTTGAGAGAACATCTGCGACTTGCTGGCCCCAAGTTCATAGTAGCGATAATCATAATATTCGTGACCTAAAAGAATATCGAAGTTATTGTCGCCAAACGAACGGGCATAAGAAACAAGTTGTTGCAGGTTGTAATCGTAAGTACGTGTATGATACTTACTCACTGTACCGCCAGTGGAGTCGAACTGCCCGTAGTAAGGATTGTAAACGTAACTATGACGTGTCTCATCCAAGTTGAAAGCACCATTGAATGTCACCTTCAGGCCTTCTATAGGAGTTATATCTACAAAGGCGTTGCCGTTAATGGCATTTCCTTCAGAGTTTCTGGTATTTAGTTTATTGTCTAGAATAGGGTTGGCATCAGCAATGAAAGGACGCTGCATACCTGCATTGATACCACTACCGTAGTCCATCATTCCAATACCATTATTATCCACCATGATGCTGCCGTCAGCATTGCGCACGTAGGCGGGATAGATGGGAGCCATTTGGGTAACAAACGCCCATATATTACCGGTAGACGAACTGGTACCATTGTTACTCAACGAGTTAGAATCAAAACGTGCATATCCCATATTACCACCAATCTTCAACCACTTCTTTGCCTGATAGTCGGCTTTCAAACGGCCTGTCAAACGTTTCAGGTCAGAGCCTTCAGTGATACCCTCATTTCCAAGATAACCTAAAGAAACATAGAAAGAGGACTTTTCATTGGCTGCGCTCACCGAGAAGTTGTATTCCTGACGCAGACCGGTACGCATTCCCACATCTTCCCAATCATCCGGAGTCAGCAGATAGTCACGTCCTTTATAATTCACAACTCTACCCAATGTGGCGTTGGGATTAAGTTTACCGTTCTGACCGATGAGGAATTGCCCATCGGGAACTGTATATACATTGTATCCCAATCCACCGTTGGAGCCAAACAGATTCTTGTTTGCCTCAAGCCATGCAGCTTGGTCATTCATTCCCGTTGACTTATAATAATTGTTCATGGCACGATAATGCATCTCGTAGTACATGCCAGGATTGTCAATCACTTCATATTTCTGCAACGCTCGAGTGTTAGCACCCCACTTAGCATCAAAAGTCACCTTAGCCTCTCCCGACATATTGGCCCTTTTGGTAGTGATGATAATTACACCATTAGCACCACGAGCACCGTAAAGAGCATTGGAAGCCGCATCCTTCAATACTGTCATTGACTCAACGTCGTTAGGATTGATATTATTAATATCACCGCTATAAGGAGCGCCGTCCACAATAATCAGAGGGTCATTCTTTGCATTGATTGAGCTAAAACCACGAATCTTGATGGATGACTTTGAACCCGGAGCACCGTCATTGGAAGTCAGTGTCACACCCGGCACAGCACCTGCCAAGGCATCAGTAACATTCGTCACTTGCGACTGCTCCAGCTTTTCGGTACCAACCACCTTAGCCGAACCCGTAAATGCAGACTTCTTTGCTGTACCGAAAGCAACCACCATTACCTCATCAAGCATCTCAGTATCAGACTTCATCACCACTTTTACGCTGGATTTTATTGCCACCTCCTGGGTCTGCATACCAATATACGAAATTACCAGAGTTTTCGCGGAACTTGGTACGTTTGGTAATGTAAAATCACCATCTACACCGGTAATAGCACCAATTTGTGTACCTTTTACCAATACAGAGGCTCCAATAACTGGCTGCCCGTCTTCTTCAGAAATTACAACACCTGTAACCTTCTGGGTTTGGGCAGTTACTAGGCCTATTCCGACAAAAAGACAGGCCAATAACAGCATTAATTTTCTTTTCATAAATTCTCTCTTAAAGTTTAACTTTACATTAATTGTTTCTTTACTCTAACAAAGTGCAAATATATTAATAAAACTGAAACGAACAACTATTTTATTGAAAAAACCTTGTAAATCTATCAATTTATTAATTAAATATGTCACTTTATGCTTAATAACAGATTTTTCACACTTAAAAAACCTAAACTGGCTTATGTTTACTATCACTATGATTCTCTCTTTTAGGATGATTTTTCCAAGAAATACACATATTTTAAAACAAAATGGTTAATAAATAAGCCGCTAAAACAGAGAACGGACCTGATTTTGAAACAAATTGAGAGTTCCCGGAGGCTAAATACCGATTAATAGCTAAACACAAAAAGACACTTTTTAGAGATATTAATTCTTATTCTAATCCCATCGAGCACAGAATATCGTCTTATTTGTTATTGGTATTAATTAAAATCAAGTAAAATGAGTAAGATTATTTACAATCTAGTGTACAACAGAAAAAGAAGCCTGAATAAAAAAGGAATGGCATTGGTACAAGTAGAAGCCTATTTGGACAGAAAGAAAAAGTATTTTTCAACCAAAGTTTATTTAAAGCCAGAACAGTGGGACAATAAAAAGCTTATTGTGAAGAATCATCCTAATGCAGATGCGCTGAATAGATTGATATATGAGTTCATGGCTATGATAGAAAAAAAAGAGTTGGAATTGTGGCAGCAAGGAAGGCGTATTTCATTAGAGTTACTAAAGGATGTTTTGAGCACAAGCGAAAACAAAACCTCTTTTATTCCTTTTTTTAGGCAAGAGATAGCAAACTCTACTCTAAAAGAAAGCACAAAACGAAATCATCTCTCCACTCTTTCATTATTACAACAGTTCAAAAAGGATGTAACCTTTTCTGATTTAACATTCGAATTCATATCCTCCTTTGAATATTTCTTGCAATCAAGAGGTTATCACACAAATACGATAGCCAAACATATGAAGCATCTGAAGCGACATATAAATGTCGCCATCAACAAGGATTATATGGAGATACAAAAATACGCTTTTCGAAAGTACAAGATTAAAACTATAGAAAACAAGCATACGCACTTATCTCCTGAAGAGTTGGAGAAGTTGGAGAAATTAAGCTTGGCTGGCAGATATACTAAATTGCAAAAGACTTTAGATGCATTCTTGTTTTGTTGCTATGCAGGAATGAGATATTCTGATTTTATCAGTTTATCACCCGATAACATCGTGGAGATTCGTCAAGAAACCTGGCTAATTTATAAATCCATAAAGACGAGTACAGAAGTCAGATTACCTCTTTATCTCTTATTCGAAGGAAAAGGGCTTGTTATTCTGGACAAATATCGGGATGACTTACAAAGCTTCTTTCATTTAAGGGATAACTCTAATGTGAACAAGGATTTAATTGTGATTTCCCGCCTAGCTGGTTTATCAAAAAAAATTTCATTTCACACTGCTCGCCATACTAATGCAACACTATTGATTTATAATGGAGTAAACATCACAACGGTGCAAAAATTATTGGGGCATAAAAGTGTTAAAACCACACAAGTGTATACAAATGTAATGGATATGACTATAGTGCATGATTTAGAAAAGAACCATGCACTCATGCCTTTGCCTAAAAAAACACGAACTTAGCATAGCCAATACTACACTTTCATATCGTTAGTCATATACTTCTCCTTTAAAGTCTGTTCATTCACTATTCAGTTTCAGTTTGCTCGCTGCAAACTTACTGCATACGTTTTGCAGTACCACTGCATATTGTTTGCAGTATCACTGCATATTGCTTGCAGCCGCGCTGCATATTAGTTTGCAGTACCACTGCAACAGTTTTGCAGTATCGCTGCAATAGGTTTGCAAAATTTTGCAGTAAGAAATTGCTGAGAATCAATTAAGTATAGTATAGTGTAAATAGAAGATTGACATTGGTGTGTTATCAATATTTAAGACTGATTGGAGGTGTGGAAGCAAATTTTGCTTCCACACTTTTGCATTGCTTCCACAGCGTCTGTAATGCCGATGAATAGAGGGATACAAGGAGCGGGTGGAAGTGTGGAAGCAAAAATGATGAAAACTGTTATGAAGAAACAACAGTTGTCTTGATTGTTTAGCTAATCACAAAGTTTTGAGTTTACTGTTTTTTGAAGCTATTGAAATATTCTTTTACATAGACTTTAGTACTTTCGCTAATAAAATGACAATGTAGAGTAAATGCTTCATTGAAAGCAGCTAGGATGATAGATGTTGACAAAAGATATTCTTCATATAAGAGGAAGAATCATTTAAAATCTTTAAGCAACGTATTAACCTTATGATATACATATGATAACCAAGTCATTAATCCAACAAATAGTATCACAGCAGTAAGGTTTTATACATTGTACCCCTATACATACACCTTGTGAGAAAGGAAATTTCGCTATAGTGATTTCTATTACATGGTATAATCGCTTGATTATTAATAAAATAAGAGTGTTGTAGTTCCGCGAAAACTCTGGTGATTTCGTACATTGGTATGAAAACTCAAGAAGTAAGTATTAGGGCAAATATGAAAGTATCAATGAAGCCCGATACTGAAGTTCTAGACGAAGTGGTGGTTACTGGCTATGGGGTACAACGAAAGGCATCGTTTACCGGAGCAGCAGCAGTTGTAGGCAAGGATGTCCTTGCTAAAAAAACTGATGCTAATTTCGTAAAAGCATTGGAAGGTGCAGTACCTGGTATCCAGATGAACAATTCAACTAGTATGCCAGGTATATGGGGATCTATCTATGTACGTGGTCGGGGTTCACTCAATTCAGGGACTCAGCCACTCTATGTTATTGACGGTATGCCGGTTGATTCTGATACCGATGATAATTCACTTACTTACTCTACAAATAATACAATAGATCCGATGTCTTCGCTTAATCCTGCTGATATCGAAAGTATTACGGTATTGAAGGATGCAGCGGCTACTGCTATCTATGGTTCACGCGCCGCTAATGGAGTAATTGTTGTTACCACTAAAAAAGGTGCGGAAGGCAAATTCAACATTAACCTCGATATTAAACAAGGATTTGTTACTACTGCCAATAACAATATGGATTTTGCTAATGCACAGCAAACTATGAAACTTTTCACTGATGGCTACACTGCAGCACAAGGAGGAGATTGGCAGGAAAATTACAATTACTTGGCAGATGATTACTTTGGCTGGGATCGTAAATCTTCCTACGACTGGATGGATGCTATCTCTCGTAAAGGTTATTATCAAGATTACAATTTGAATATGCAAGGACGTACCGGTTCCACTGGTTATTATGTCGGTTTAGGCTATTTGAACACAGAAGGCCTAATCATTGGATCTGATTTAGAACGTTTTTCTGGACGCCTCAATTTGGATACAAAATTTAAATGGGCTACTTTGGGGGTGAATTCATCATATAGCTATACTACACAAAACGGTTTTTCCTTATCCACAGCCGGTTCTATGAGTAGCCCTCTTACAGCAGCTGTTTCCAGCCAAACTCCTATGGACCCTTTTTACGACTCAGAAGGCAATTATGCTAATATCAATAATTATAATCCATTAGCATTAATGGATGAGAAGACCGGTGAGTTAAATCAAAGTAATACTCAAATGGTGAATTTGAATCCTTATTTCCAAATAGATTTTGGTAAGGGAATCTATGCAAAAACAACATTAGGAGTAAATATCAATGAACTGCGTCAATATCAATATTGGAGTGCACTTTATAACCCGCAAGCTCAAGATTATAATGGCTTAGGACAGCAATATAATTCAAAGAGTACGGTTGTTACTTGGAATAATATTATTGGTTGGAATTATAAATTTGCCGACAAACATGATATTAGCCTGATGTTGGGTCAAGAAATGCAAAAGAAGAGTTATTTCTATGAATATTATGCTAAATCTGATTTTCCGTTTGCTGCTTCTGGTATGCGTGACCTTACAACTGCTGGTACTGACCAGGGAAATGAGTATTACAAGCAAGAGGCGCGTTTAGCGTCTTATTTCGCGGATGTGCACTATTCCTATGCTGATAAATATTATCTTTCTGGTTCTTTCCGCCGTGACGGTTCATCTGTATTCGGTACAGACAATCGTTGGGGTAATTTTTGGTCAGTAGGTGGTAAATGGCGTATTTCGGGGGAAGAGTTCCTGAGTGAAAACGAAATCATAACAAATGCTACGCTTCGTGCGTCTTATGGTACAGTAGGTAATCAGGATATTAGCTGGTATGCTGCCCGTGGATTTTATTCATCAGGATACAATTACAATCAAATGCCCGGTATGAGACCGACAAGTATCCCTAATCCTGAATTGACATGGGAGGTTTCTAAGAAATTTGATATTGGTTTTGACCTTTCATTCCTGCAACGTATTCATTTGACCTTCGATTTCTATAACGAAGAAACTTCTGATGCCTTGTTTGAAATACCTTTGTCTATGACTACCGGTATCTCAAAAACTTATCAGAATATCGGTTCTATCCGTAATCGGGGTATTGAGTTCTCGATAAATACTTCCATCATTCAAAATAATGATTTAAATTGGAACTTCTTCGCCAATCTGACATGGAACAAGAACGAAGTAATAAAGCTATCTACTGATGACCCTCTAGAATATACATATCAAATCATTGAACAAGGACATCCTTACAGCCAGTTCTACATGAAAGAATATGTAGGTATAGATCATGAGACCGGTAAACCATTATGGTACCTTAATAAAGAAGGTGACGAAACTACATCTGATTACAATGCAGCTGCCAAACGATACGTAGGGGATGCCGACCCCAAGGTATTGGGAGGCTTTGGAACCAATCTTACATGGAAAGGAGTTGATTTCAACCTTAACTTCAATTACCGTTTAGGAGGAAAAGTCTATAATTCAGGAGCTGCTTTTACCGGCTTTGGTATGGCATTCCGTACACCGCTTGAGGATGTAGCCCTTAACTCATGGACGCCTGAGAATAAGAACGCTAAATATCCTCAATATATTTACCGTGATCCCAATAACGCTACAGCTACATCTTCCCGTTATCTTTATAGTGGCAACTACCTGCGTATCAGTAATGTTACATTGGGATATACACTACCTAAGACATGGACGCAAAAAGCATTTATCCAGAAGCTACGCGCCTATGTATCAGTAGATAATCTCTATACATTTACAGCAAGTGATTTTGTAGGATATAATCCAGAGACTTCTGCTAATGGTGTCATTGCATGGCAATATCCTGCTACGTGTACCTTCATCGGAGGTATTCAGCTCACCTTCTAAAAGATAGTATAACAGTAATTAAAAGCAATATATGAGTATGAAAAAGAATATATTAAAGACATTCATCATATTAGCCTTAGGAGCTGGTATTTCAGGATGCGGAAATAGTTTCCTAGAAACCAACTACTACAAAGGCATTGATGTGGAAACGGGATTGTCTACGGTTGACAATATCTCGACGGCACTTAATGGTACTTACTATGATTTGTTCTATTACTATTTTGCCGGAAATTATGCAATCAATATCGGTGATATTCCAACTGATATAAGTTATTGGAATGGTAAAACCGGACACTTTGATGGTATATACACTTATACTTATACAGATACAGACACCTACCTGAAAGCAATTTGGGAATATGGTTACAAGACTGCTGATAATGCAGCCCGTGTTATTGAGGCTTCTAAAGCTCTTTACGAAAATGTCGCAGCAGAAGAAAAGTCTGAACTAGATCGCTGTATGGCTGAAGCCTATGCTTTGCGTGGGTATGCACAATTAATGTTAGTCAATGTCTATGCTCATCAAGTAAAAGTGAATGGTACTGACCATTCATCTGCTCCCGGCATCGTATTGATAGACAAACCTATTGAAGCTCTTTCTCAGGTTAGCCGTTCGACAGTTGGACAAAGTTATGAAGCTATTGTATCGGATTTCAACTTGGCAATAATGCACTTTGATGCCGCTGGGGGTGATAGGCAATCCTTGGTATTTTTCAATAAAGCTGCTGTATATGGTTTGTTGGCACGTACACATTTGTATTTGGAAGATTGGGACAAGGCAATGCAATATGCACAAATTGCTCTTGACGAAAAAGGAATTGCCGAATTAACCTATGGTACCGCTAAATACAAGGCATTGTATAATAACGAGGCATCCAACACTGAAAGTATGTTTGCATTAGCCATTACCCAAACAGACAACTGGTCGGCTAATTCGTGCGGTACATTGTGGTCTAGTTACAACTATAGTCCGAGTCCTAAATTGCAAGCCCTTTATGGTAAAAACGATTGTCGTACAAGTATCTTCGAATGGGATGCTAAATCTTCTCCAACTGTGCCTATATTCAAAGCTGGTAAATTTTCACATTATGATTCTGGTAACCCTGCTTATGGAACCAATTATATTGTGAATGCTCCTGAAATGTTTCTAATAATCGCAGAAGCAAACTTAAAAGGTTCAAACGGCAGTTTAACCAAAGCACAAAATGCCCTGCTAACAGTAGCTAAGCGTAATGCAGATATTACATCTGTATCTGATTTGCCTGCTACATCTGATGGCTTAATGAAATTCCTTAAGGACGAACGTGCGCGAGAATTATTTCAAGAAGGTTTACGTTTGTATGACTTAAGACGTTGGGACGAAAATGCAGAGGTATATGCTGCTAAAGCCCCTACTGTATCATTCACTTATACTAACTACAAAATCTCCAATTTGGTATTCCCCATTCCAAGTGCAGAAATAAATGCAGGTTTTGGAGTTGAACAAAATGATTGGTCAAGTACTTTACCGAGGTAAATCGTTGGAACTTGTAAATAACGCAATTCGATTATAAAATCGGATTTTATAAATAAAGTGTTTTTGAAGAGGTTGTGTCTTTTGTGACACAACCTCTTTTTTTATTCTAGACTCTCGCAACAACAATCAACTTTTAAAAAACAATAACTATCAATTATCCATAATCTTATAAAAATATCGTATGTTTGCAATTAGATAAATGCATGAATATGGATTCTAAAAAACAACTCTACATCATTAGTGGTTGTAATGGTGCTGGTAAGACTACGGCATCTTATACTGTGTTGCCGGATGTTTTGGAATGCAAGGAGTTTGTCAATGCGGATGAAATAGCTCGTGGATTATCTCCTTTTAATCCCGAAAGTATGGCCATTGAAGCCGGACGGTTGATGTTGCAAAGAATCAATGAATTGCTGAAAAATCAACAAAACTTTTCTATAGAAACCACACTTGCCACAAGATCTTACACTCGCCTTGTCCATCGTGCACAAGAACAAGGATATAAAGTTAATTTAATATATTTCTGGCTGAGTTCGCCCGACTTGGCTATTCAGCGTGTAGCCCAACGTGTACGTAATGGTGGACACGACATTCCCAAAGAGGTTGTGCTCCGGCGTTATCAAGCAGGCATTGATAACTTTTTCAATATTTATATGCCTTGTGTGGACTATTGGCTATTGGCAGATAATAGCGAAACACCCCGTATAATTGTTGCTGAAGGTGGACGAGGAATGGAAATGCATATACATCACATTGAACGATTTAATAAAATACAAAGTTATGTCAGAGAATGAACGAAAAGAACTAAGCGAAAAGTTACATTTCGGTTTGGCATTAGCCGAACGTCGTATGCTTGAAGAAAAAGCATTGCGCAATGAATGCATTATACAAGGCTTGCCCAATGGAGAGATTAAAAGTGTACCGGCACGTATCATACTGCGTAGACTTTATGGAGAAGAGCTGAAACGATAGAAATATCCTCTCTTCAATAAACAGCAAACCTGAATTGTCTGCACGACACGAGAGCCAGTGCGGATTACAAAAGTACATTCTTTATTCCCCTGAATTATAATAAAAAATATATCCACTCAGTCTTCGTTATTCTATGTAGACTATATTCTCTTACAAGAAGACTTCCTCATTACGTTTTTGACATGCTCCAAACAGTAGTTTTTCATAGCTATAGAATTCTTTACTCCAATTACTTTGTATTTGGAATAATCTCCATTTATAAGATAGAGACAATTACATGGTGTTCTATGCATAAAATGGATAAATAGGTAGGATAGTATTTATGTAACCATTATAAATTCAATAGTATTTTACATAAGGGTTTACATTCTCATAGATGGAATAAACAACACGAGTAAATAATTGACAAAAAGCAACTAAATGATAGATATTGACAAAGCCCTTCTAGTTTTTGAGAAAAAAGATCCTAACGTTATGATTATAGCACATCAGTACAGAATTAAACACCTTCAAATCAGGATATTACCATTACAAATAGTATCATATAAGTAGATTGTCATTTACAGTGGATATGTATAGAGTATCTTCTCTAGAGGAATACTTTATTTCAGGAGCTCTTTTTGTTTATTTTGTATTGCTTATTATCAACAATATAGACATATTGTAGTTCCGCGAAAACTCTGGTGATTTCGTACATCGGTATGAAGACTCAAGAAGTGGTAATCAAACCGAGCGTAAAAGTGGTTATGATTCCTGATACAGAGATACTTGATGAAGTAACAGTAGTGGCTTATGGCACTAAACGTAAACAAGATTTGGTGGGTTCTATCAGCAGTGTAAAGAATGAGATTATCAGTAATTCACAAGCTACATCCGTGTCCAATGCACTAGAAGGAGCTGTGGCTGGTTTGCAAGTTGTAAGTTCTTCCGGCCAGCCGGGACAAGATGCCAATATCGTATTACGCGGTATCGGTTCTATTTCGGCCAGCAACAATGCACTGATCGTAGTAGATGGTGTGCCCTTCAACGGCAAGTTGTCGGACATCAACCCTACAGACATTGCTTCAGTGAACGTGTCGAAAGATGCTGTATCCAACTCTTTGTATGGTTCCCGTGCAGCAGGTGGTGTGGTCATGATTACTACCAAGACCGGACGCAAAGACAAGGTGGCCATCAACTTTAACGGCTCCTGGGGGGTGGCACAGCGTGCGTACAAGGACTATGATATGGCTACTGATCCGGGAGAGTTCTACCGTTTGTCTTGGTATGGTCTTCGTAACACCTATTGGGCAGCCGGAAACTCCATTGAAGAATCTAACTTGGCAGCCAGCCAGGATTTGCTGGGCGAACTGGGTAATTACAATGCTTACATCATCCCGCAGGGAGAGTATCTGGTAACCCCCGATGGGAAACTTAATCCCAATGCACGTCCGCGTTATAATGATTCGTTTGCCGATGCCTTGTTCGACAATGCCTTCCGTCAAGAGTACAATGTATCTGCATCGGGTGGTAATGACCGCACAGATTACTATGTATCTATGGGCTTTCTGGACAATGACTCTTATGTGCTAGGTTCTTCTTATGAGCGCTTTACGGCTCGTGCCAACGTTAACTCTCAGTTGAAATCCTGGTTGAAGGTAGGTACCAATGTAGGCTATTCCAAAGCAACTCAGAATGGTGTACAAGAGAATGCCGGAGCTGCCTCCAATCCTTTTGAGGTGGCACGCTCTTGGGCTCCCATCTTCCCGGTTCATGCCTATGATGCAGAAGGTAATATGAAATATTATGAGGACGGAAGTCCTATGTATGATGCCGGAAACGGTGAGACAGACGGTACATCTAAACGTCCTACGGCTACTAACCAGAATGTGATAGCCAATATGAAAGAGGATATTCGTGAAACTGTGTACAATAATCTGACTTCACGCTCGTATCTGGAAATCTCGTTCTTGAAGAATTTCAAGTTTACAGCAAACTACAGTTATGATTTCACGAACAGTAGCCAGACAGTATTCTACACTCCGCTCATCGGTGACGGACAGTCTTTCGGTGGTCGTGGTACAAAAGGAAGCTACAACACTACGACTACCAACTTCAACCAGATTCTGGCCTACAGCAATGTTTTTGGCGATAACCACCACTTGTCGGCCAAGATAGGTCACGAGTACTATAAGTATGAATATCAGTATTTAGCAGGACAGAAGACCAATTTCTTTAATCCGAACAATCCGGAACTGGACAACGGTGGACAAATGCAATACATTAACAGCTACACGGCAAACCATAACATCGAGGGGTATTTCGGTATGGCAGACTACGACTATAGCAACAAATATTATCTTTCTGCAGCCTTCCGTCGCGACGGTACTTCCCGCTTCTTGGACCGCTGGGGTAATTTCTGGTCGGTAGGTGCCGCTTGGCGTATTTCCAACGAAGCATTCATGGAGGGTACAAACTCTTGGTTGAACGACTTGAAACTGCGTGCGTCTTATGGTACCCAAGGTAATGAAAGCATCCTTTCGGAGTATGACTATGCCTATGTGTACACGCCTTATCAAGACCAATACACAGTTACTTGGAATGGTTCAGAGTTGGGTTATTCACCGGAATTCTACGGTAATCCGGACTTGACTTGGGAAAAGCAGAAGACTTTTGACGTGGGAGTAGATTTCCGTCTATTCGACAGAGTATACGGTTCATTCGAATATTTTTATCGTCGTACAGACGATATGCTCTTCAAGCGCCCTGTAGCTTACTCTACAGCCGGACGTCCGTATAATTGGGAAAACCTGGGTGCGATGAAAAACACTGGTATAGAGTTTGAAGTGAATGTGGATATTTTCAATCAGCCCGACCTAAAGTGGACGGTATCGCTCGTGGGATCTCACTACAAGAACCGCATCGTGACACTGCCCGAAGAAAACCGTGAAAATGGTATCACTTCCGGTCCGTTCAACCTGCGCGAAGGTAAGAGCCGCTTTGAATACTATACTTATATGTATGCCGGCATGGACGAAAAAGGAAATGCCATGTGGTACATGGATGAGACAAACGAGAAAGGGGAAGTGACAGGCCGTACTACCACCACCACTTATGCAGACGCAACCCGCTACTTCATTGGAAAATCTGCACTGCCCGATTTCAACGGTGGTTTGAGCACTACTTTCTCTTACAAGGGAATCGACCTTTCTATAGCAACGGCTTTCCAAATTGGTGGCTATGCTTATGACTATTCTTATCTGTCCGGCATGAGCTCTTCATTCTACGTAGGTCATAATAAGGATATGTGGAAAACATTCAACCCTGAGACCGGTCAAGGTTCACTTCCTATTTGGAATGCTGACAATGCTTCCAACTCTTTCACTCAGCAATCAGACCTCAATCTGATAAAGGCCAGCTACTTCAGCATCCGTAACATCACTTTGGGCTACACATTGCCGAAGAACCTGATGCAGAAATTGGGTGTTGAGAAACTGCGTATCTATGCTACGGCAGATAATCTCGGCTTGTGGTCCAAACGTCAGGGATTTGACCCTCGTGTGGCAATGGCTGGTTCTGATGATGAATATGGAGGCTATTCTCCGATGCGTGTGATTTCCGGAGGTATCAACCTTACATTCTAAACTAAAAAATAAAATTGTATATGAAGATAATGAAATATATGATGCAGGTGCTTCTTGTTGGGGGCCTGCTTACATCTTGCATTGAAGATGCTGATGTTACCGCTTATTTGACTGAAGACCAACTGGGCAATGTGGCTCAGGAAGATCCTGATAAGGCTTTTTCAGCTGCTGTGGCAGGTATGTATACTGATATGCAACAGTATGTTGACGTCAATATGAGTCACAACTATTTCGGTCAAAAGAGTTTTGATTACTTAACATCGCTGATGGGCAACGATATGATTATGACCGGACGTTTCGCCATGAGTATGTATCATTATTTGCTGGATTACTGGCAACAGAACTATACTCCGACCAACAACCGTTGGAAAGAGTACTATCGCGTCATAGCCAATGCCAACAATATCCTCAAGCTGATTGACCCCAGCAGTGAAGATCCCGCCAATTTGAAATATCGTGCCATTGCCCTTGGTTTCCGTGGCTATGCCTACTTACAACTGACTTACTTATATCAGCATTCCTACTATACCGGTGCGGATGGAACGAAATGGGGCCGTGGAGAGAAATATGACTTCTCCCAGTTTCCGTGTGTACCGCTTATTACAGAGGATACAGAAGGTGACCAGCCACGTGCTACTGTAGCCCAAATCTATGAACAAATCAAGAGTGACCTTACTACTGCTTTCGACTTGTTCAAAGATTTGGATATGACGCGTACTTCCTCACCCACTGATATGGATGGCTGCGTGGTAGCTATGCATTTGGCTCGTGCGAACATGGTTATCCATGAATGGGATGAGGCGATAAAGTATGCGCAAGTGGTGATTGATAATTTCCCTATATTGCAGAGTGAAGACCAGATACTCCAGGGATTCAGTAATATCAGCTTGCCGGATGTAGTATTCGGTAGCGATGTTACAGCAGACAATAGTACAACTTATATGTCTTTCTTCTCGCAGATGGATACTTATGGCGATGGTTATGCCGGCATCGGTGTATGGCGCGCTGCCTTTAAGCCATTAGTAGACCGTATCGCGGATACTGATATCCGTCTGCAATGGTTCTGCTGCGACCGCTCTACTGGTGTAACAGATGCTTCCGGTAATCGTATAACATTGATTCGTGACACTCAGTCTCCAGTTGCCGTGGAATACCAAGCTGTAAAATTTATCGGTACAGGTCGTGATAACATCAAGGCCGGTGTGTTCAGCGGATGGGAGCTGGGAGATTATATTTACCTGCGTTCAGAAGAAGCTTACATGATAAAAATGGAAGCTTTGGCTCACAAGGGTTCTGTAGAAGCAGTGACTGAACTGAATAGCTTTATGAAGACTCGCCAGCCCGATTATAATTACACTTTCACGAACAAGGCTGACCTGATAGAGGAAATCATTTATCAGAAACGTGTAGAGTTCTGGGGTGAAGGTTTGGAATATATTGATAATCGTCGTTTGAATATTCCTGTAGATCGTACAGATGAAACTTGGGGCGCAGAAAATAATAATCACTTCTCTGCCGGTAAGTTCCGTTATAACCAAGAAGACAGGCCGTTCCTTTACCAATTACCTCTCTCTGAAATAGAGAATAATTCTCAGCTTTCTCCGAGTGACCAGAATTAATACTTCAAAGGACATGTTATACGGAAAAATGACACAGAAGCGCTATCTGTGCAGACTAATCAAGTTGCATTACCCCAACAATAATAATGCGGCAATTATGATGATTCATCCGGTTGAACATACCGGAATTTCATAATAAAGTGTTTTTGAGAAGCCACTCATTGTGAAATGGGTGGCTTTTCTTCTCTTAATCCTACAAAAGACTTCAGGGGAAGTGTTATTTCAAGATTACATATCTTCCAAAAAAAACCCTTTATAAGAAACAGAGCAGTTTTCCCATTCTTTGTTGATTGTGAGAAAATATTCTCCTTTTTTCTTCAATATCCCCCAATCTATCCGTTCATTATTGTGTTCAATTTTTACCTATTCGTAAAATGAAAAAATACAATGCCGGTCTTCCATCCGTTGGCTTCAATAAAAGTGAGGTCTTACCGATACGCCTAAAACCGTCATTTACGATTCTTCTTGAGACTGTTCTGCTATATTCTTTAAAACTGCCAATTCTTTTTTCGACTATAGAATTTCATAATATACCTTATCATTTTACACCAAGTCCACTATTATCGTAATGCACATTACGATAATACCAATTAGAGACGATAATTTGTATAAAATGAATTTCTCCTTGAACTTTTACACAAGAAACTATAAAGTAATTTATTAAGCTCCTTTAGAAATGATCTCATAAGTTCATTAGTTTTTTATACAGCAAACACAGATTTCCTATATTTGAAATAGGAATAAACTAATATTTATCTCTATCTGAAATGGGAATGGTTATTCTGTAATTTGAAATAGTATTTACATGAAATGCAATATTCTTATGGATGAAATAAGTAATACAAGTAAATATTCAACGAAAAATAAACAAATAATAGATATTGACATAATTACCCATTCTTTTAAAAAGAGGAATACTAATTTTACAACCGTAGTACATTAATTGATACTCAAACAGCTATTAATCAAAATATTACATTTATTAATGGTATCACATAAGTAAGGTTTTGTTTATTGTAGACCCATATAGGACAGCTTTGAAAAGAGTATTCCTTGTTTTAGCCAATTCTTTGACTTATTGTATATTCTTTATTATCAATATATTATACACATTGTAGTTCCGCGAAAACTTTGGTGATTTCGTACATTGGTATGCAGACTCAAGAGGTTGATATTAAGCCGAATATAAAAGTATTCATGCGTTCCGATTCTGAGATGCTTGATGAGGTAATGGTGGTAGCTTACGGTACAGCAAAGAAGTCTGCTTTTACAGGTTCAGCCTCTGTGATCAAGTCTGAGACATTGGAGAAACGTCAGGTCTCCAACTTATCGAATGCACTTTCCGGTACTGTATCTGGTGTGCAGACACAAAGTACAAATGGCCAGCCGGGTACGAGTGCGACAGTTCGTATTCGTGGTATCGGTTCTATGTATGCCAGCAACAATCCTCTGTATGTAGTGGATGGTATTCCTTATGAAGGAGATATCTCCGCTGTCAATTCACAAGATATTGAATCAATGACCGTATTGAAAGATGCCGCAGCTGCTGCCTTGTATGGTGCACGTGGTGCAAACGGTGTTATTTTGGTTACTACAAAGAAAGGTAAGAGCGGTGATACGCAGATTTCTTTAGACGCCCGTTGGGGAGTCAACTCCCGCTTAGTGAAAAACTATGATGTATTGCAGAATGCAAATACCTATATGGAGACTGCATATTCTGCTTTGTATAACGGATACCTATATAATAGCGGATATACAGCAGAACGGGCTTATCAATTGGCCAATGCAGACTTGTTTCCAAAGCTGGGCTACCAAGTTTATACCATACCTGATGGACAATATCTTATTGGCCGGAACGGCAAGTTGAACCCTTATGCAACTCTGGGATATAGTGACGGTGACTATTATTATACACCGGATAACTGGTCTGATGAGATGTTCCAAAGTAATTTGCGCCAAGAGTATAATCTTAGTGTTTCTGGTGGTTCGGACAAATTAAGCTACTATCTGTCTGCCAGTTATTTGAATGATGAAGGTATTATTGAAAATTCAGGTTTCGAACGTATCTCCACTCGTATGAACGTGGATTATCAGGCTAAAAAGTGGTTGAAGCTCGGAGTTAATCTTAGCTATTCAAATGTAACAAGCCGTTCACCGGGCGATCAGGATACCGATGCTGCTACTTCTTCCGGTAATGCGTTCTTTGTTGGTAACTTTATCGCACCAATCTATCCGATGTATGTACGGAATGCAGACGGCAGTTTCCAATATAATGCCAATACTGGCTATCATGTATATGACTATGGTGATGGTTCAAGTACAAACTTCACCCGTAATTTTATGAGCATGTCCAATCCTATGAGCGGTTTCCTTTATGATACTGAAAAATATCTGATGGATATTCTGAATGGGAAATGGTATGCAAAGATTGATATCATTGACGGTTTGTCATTGACAGCTTCTTTGGGCTTGCATATTGACAACACACGCCAGCATAGTGTGGGTAACAAGTATTATGGTCAGTCGGCTTCCTATGGCGGTTCTGTTATGCAATACTCCTCACGCGTTTATTCGCTTGACCAACAATATCTGTTGAATTACAAAAAGACATTCGGCAACCATAACTTGGATATTCTTGCCGGCTATGAAAGTATGGACTTCAACACGGAAAGTCACTATATTTTAGGATATAACATGTATAGTGACAAGAACTGGACTGCATCTAATGTTATCGACCGCAAGAATGGTTCTGGCAGTTACAATGAATATGCCACAATCGGTATCATTACACGTGCCAGCTACGATTTCAATGAAAAATATTATGGTAGTGTTTCTTATCGTCGTGATGCTTCTTCACGCTTCCATCCGGATAACCGTTGGGGTAACTTCTGGAGTGTGAGTGCAGCATGGGATATGGCAAAAGAAAACTTTATCAGTCAATACGATTGGATCAACATGCTGAAGCTGAAGGCTTCTTTCGGTCAGCAGGGTAATGACAACCTCTATTATAAGGGATATACAAACTACTATCCGTATCTGGATCAGTTCACGGTTAGCGGGTCTGACGGTGTATTCTCTGATGGTGTGCTCTACTACAAGGGGAGCAAAGATATCACTTGGGAAACATCCAATTCATTCAATGTAGGTGTGGATTTCGCTCTTTTGGGAGGACGTATTGACGGTACAATCGAATACTTCAACCGCCAGACTAAGGATATGTTGTATTATAAACCGGTAGCGATGTCTAACGGTTATACCCAACTTCCTATGAATATCGGTTCGGTACGCAACTCCGGTGTGGAAATTGAATTGAACTATACTCCTATTGAAACTAATGATTTAAAGTGGGTGATCAATTGGAATGGAACATTGATGAAAAATAAGATTCTTGAGCTGCATCCGGATTTGAAAGGAGAGATGATTGATGGTTCCTATATTTATCGTGAAGGTGAATCTTTGTACCAGATGTATTTGACAAAATATGCAGGGGTAGATCCTGATTCCGGCGAAGCTCTGTATTGGGCAAAGGACGAAAACGGTGTAGAGTATAAGGATAAAGATTGGTCTGCTGCCTACAATTCCAATAGACAAGCTTCCGGTGACCTGTTGCCTACTATCTATGGCGGTGTCGGTACAACATTGGAGTTCCGTGGCTTTGATTTCTCCATCCAGTGTGCTTATCAGTTGGGTGGTACGATTTATGATAGTGGCTATCAAGCTTTCATGCATGGCGGTGACTCCCACTACATGGGATATAATTGGCACAAGGATATCTTGAATGCATGGACACCGGAGAATAGAAATACCAATATTCCGCGTGTAGATGCCATTGATAAATACACCAACTCTTCATCAGACCGTTGGTTGACAAGTTCTGATTATTTCTCTATCAACAACATCACCCTGGGCTATACTTTACCTAAGAGATGGTTGAGAAGTCTGGGTATCGGAAGCTTGCGTATTTACGGTGCGGCTGACAATGTGGCTCTTTTCTCTGCCCGTAAAGGGCTTGATCCACGTATGAGCTACACAACAGCTTCTACAGATAGATATACGCCTATACGTACTATTTCCGGCGGTTTGAAAGTAACATTCTGATAATAGTTCAATAATAAAATACAGAAAAAATATGAAGAAATTATATAAGATAACACCGTATGTTATGCTCGGTTTGATGGTAGCTGGATGTACAGATCTGGATACAGAACCGCTGAGTTCGACTATTACATCTAACCAAAAGGAAGAAGTTGTTGAATCTGATCCTTCCAGATTGGAAGCCAGCGTAGCAGCCGTGGCTGCAAATTTCACCCAATATGCCAAAATCTACACAGAAGATGACAATGTGCATAGTGATATAGGTTATCCGACCATTATGCTGGCCACGGAATCAAGAGGTACGGACATGGTGGCAGATATTACTGGTTATAACTGGTATTCCAATTCAGCCGATTACAGTGACTGCTTGAATACAAGTACAGCTACCATTGAATTCTGGGGTACATTGTACAATCAGATTTTTACAGCCAATAACGTAATCGGTACTGTAGATAACGAAACTGAAGATCCTACGTTACAATATTATCTGGCGCAGGCATTAGCTGTCCGTGCTTTTGACTATTTTACGTTGATACAGTTGTATCAGTTCAATTACAAAGGACATGAGAGCGCTATGGGTATGCCTTTGATTACAGAGCAGAATGCAACAGAAGTTGCAGCCAATGGCTGCGCCCGTTCTACTGTGCAAGAAACTTATGATTTTATCTTGGCAGACCTGAATAAAGCTATTGAGCTGCTGACAGCCACTACAAAAGAACGTGATGACAAGCGCTATGTCAGCTTGGATGTCGCTTACGGTATCCGTGCCCGTGTCTATCTGGCAATGCACAACTATGCGGAAGCTTTAAAGGATGCGGAAGCTGCACTGGCCAAAACTACTGCCACTCCATACTCCCGTGCTGATGTAAGCAAGCCTTCATTCATTAATATCGAAGACAATTCATGGATGTGGGGTATCTTGATTACAGAACAGGACCGTGTAAGTACAACCGGTATTTGTAATTTCCCTTCACATATGGGCTCTTTGAATTATGGTTATGCTTCTGTAGGTGGATGGCGTAGAATCAGTCCGAAACTCTATAGTGAGATTCCTGCCAGTGATGTCCGCAAGGGATGGTTCCTGAACGGTGAAGGTGTATCTGCCAATTTGCCTGCTGCGGCCCAAACATACATTACTGGGAAAAAGGCACCTGCCTATACACAAGTAAAGTATGGGGTGCTGAATGACCAATGGGGAACTGACAACAATGCTACGGATATAATATTGATGCGTGTTGAGGAAATGTATCTTATCAAGGCTGAGGCACAAGCTATGAGTGGTAATGTTAGTGGCGGTGTATCTACCCTTAACTCGTTTGTTACTGCATATCGTGACCCGTCTTATCAGTGTACAGCCACTACACCGGAAGCTGTGCAGGAAGCTGTTTGGCAACAACGTCGTCTTGAATTCTGGGGAGAAGGTATGGCATATTTTGATATTATGCGTCTGAACAAGGGAGTCAACCGTTTAGGCTGCGGCTTCCCGACTACTGCCGTATTTAATATTACAGCAGGTGATCCGGTTCAGATTTACAGTATTCCTAATAAGGAAGTACAATATAACCCATTATTGGAGAACAATCCGCTGGTTTCGGCACCTACACCAATACCTGATGTAGAATAATGTATATGTTAACTATTAAAAATATGGAATATGAAATATATAAATAAGATACTTAGTCTGTTTGTCATCGCACTGATAGCTACCTCTTGCGATCCTGATGCAGAAAGTTATACTCCGGGTGAACTGGAAGACGGTAATCAAGGCATCTGCTTTGTGGGCAATTACACCCAAACAGTGGAAGTTGAGCCGGGAATAACCTCTTTTGATTTAACTTTGACACGCTCCTTGACAGATGCTGCCGGTACGGTTGATGTTACTGTGATAAATAATGAAGAGAATATATTTGTATGCCCTTCCACTGTATCATTTGCTGCTGGAGAGAAAACAGCCAAGTTGACAGTTGAAACACCGTCAGCTGCCGAGGGTATCACTTATAATCTACAACTGGCTTTGAGTGGTAATGATGTCAGCAACTATTCTTCCGGATACCATGAAATATCAGTAAATTTTGCTATCTTGAAGTGGGAATCTATCGGTACCGGATACTATTTGGACGGTACAGTTGCTAATTTCTTTGGCGTAGATCCGTCTGTTCCGATGGCTGTGGAAATTGAAAAAACTACAACTGCTACCAGTACACGTTTCCGTTTTGACAGTCCGTTTGCCAAAGTTGCGACTGCACAAGATGAGGTTGGCGGTTTCAACGGTTATCCCTTTAATGAAGAGGCTGATGTAGTTCCAGGTGAATATACTTTCGTAATTGATGTGACTAAAGAAGGTGCTTCTTTGAAACCGGTTCAATATGGTATGGATTGGGGATATGGTATGTTCAGCGGTGGTTCTGTATATGGCAACCTATCTACTAATATAAATTCTTATCCTTTGGGAGTTTATAATGAAAAGGCCGGTAGTATTACCTTCCCAGCCAATTCGTTGTACGTAAGTATGGCTGACTATCAAGACGGTGGTGCATATCCTTGTACCAACCCGTCTTATCTCTACTTGAGTGCGGAAGCATACCTTAACTCTTTGGAGACAGAGTAATTTGAAAATTAAAAAAATTACATAAGAAAAGCCGGTTCACACAAAGGGCCGGCTTTTTACTTTAAATATTGATTCGTAGAGATTGAATCGTTAATTTACAGTTTTTCTTTATCCTCTGCCAACAAAAAGTTTCGCAGTGAAATCTGTTTAATTCCTTTGTAATTTCCCCCGCTTTGCATTTCATCCATTGTTACCACATATTTGGGGTAATTGTCTGCTATTTCCAAAAGATTGCCAAATTCTCGCCTAACAGTTGCATCATCGGGAAGCATATACGCTACTTGAATATAGATTTTATGGTCGTCTTTGGAAGCAATGAAATCAATTTCTTTATTACCACTCTTTCCGACATATACTTCATATCCATATCTTAACAAATCAATGCATACTACATTTTCCATTAACTTGTTGATGTCTTTTCGAAAATCGAAATGCTGTATGGAATTATGCAATCCTAAATCTTCAAAATAATATTTCTCACCAATCTCAAAGATTTTCATCCCTTGGATTTCAGCTCGTTGAATTTTGTAAATAAAGAAACTATTGCACAGTGCCTTTAGATAGTTCAGAATTGTCTGCGTAGGAATGTTGACGTGTTGCGACTTTAAATATTTACTAATATTCTGGGCAGAAAAAAGAGAACCGGTATTATCTATCAGATAAGCTACGAGATTTTCCAAAAAAGAGACATTCCGGATTGATTCACGTGCAACCACATCTTTTAGTAGGATAGTAGAGTAAACATTTCTCAAATACTCGAATATGACATTCTTGTCCATTGTTAGATTATGAATGTATGGCATACCTCCGAATGTAAGATAGAGTTTTAAACTTTCGGTGGAATCTTGACATTGATTGAAAGTTAAGAATTCCCCGTAGCTAAGTGAATGAATGGGAAATTCTATATATCTTCCTGCCAATTGAGTAGCAAGTTCACTGGACAGCATTTTAGCATTACTTCCGGTGCAATAGATATCGCATTTATTTTCGTTCAATAAACTCCGCAGACACAATTGGAATTCTTCAATCTCTTGGATTTCATCTACAAAAAGATAGTTATGATTATGCCCAGTAACCTTCTTTAAAACATATTGATAAAGATCCATGTAGTTCCTAATTTCCGTGAAGGCAAGTTGCTCTTTATCTACAAAAATGATATTGGCTTCCGGTATGTTTTTCTTTATGATATCTGATATCTGCAAAAGAATGTAGCTTTTACCTATCCTACGTTGGCCGGTTATTACTTTTATTATACTTTTATCAATAAACGGTTCAATTCTCCTTATGTATAAAGGGCGGGAGATATAATTTTTCATATTCAAACATGATTTAGTTTATATACAAAGATATAAAATATTTCAATTATAATTGAATCTTGCCGTATATATTATATATTCATCAATTATAAATAACATATGTAAAGCAAATATTTCTCAACAAAAAAATATTTTGGAACTTTTATGGATAAAATTTATCTTTCAAGATAAATTCCTCTATATAATCTATCGTTATTCTTGAATAAAAAACATTTATTGGGTTAATTAGTACATCACCAATTAAAAGAGTAGAATGAAATGTTACAATAACGCGCTCATTATCAGCTTTTAATTATTCAAAACGGTATGAAATGGGTACTTCGAGCCACTTACCTCCCTTTGCCATATACCTTTATAGATAATATACAATAGAATAAACTCTGTTCTATAGCAAACGTAAACAATTGTTTTTTAGCAATATACACTTATTGTAGTTCCGCGAAAACTCTGGTGATTTCGTTTGTTGGTATGCAAACCCAAGAAGTAACGATTAAACCTCATGTAAAGGTAATTTTGAAATCCGATTCTGAGCTGCTTGAAGAGGTTGTAGTTACCGGTTACGGTACATTTAAGAAAGCATCGTTTACCGGAGCTGCTTCTACTGTAAACACTTCCACCTTGGAAGATGTACCTGTTCTTTCTGTTGCCGACAAACTTTCTGGTAATGTCGCTGGTGTTACTTTTGGCTCAAGTTCAAGTAATCCGGGTTCTGTAAGCAGTATCCGTGTACGTGGTATGGGTTCCATCAATGCCGGAAACAATCCGCTTTATGTTATTGACGGAACACCGGTCACAAGTGGAGACTTATCCGAGTTCACTTATAGTGATGCAGGAACTGATATTTTGTCTTCACTCAATACCAATGACATCGAGTCTATCACAGTTATCAAAGATGCGGCTGCTGCCTCTCTTTACGGCTCGCGTGCTGCTAACGGTGTTGTGGTCATTACGACGAAAAGCGGAAAACAAGGCAAAACAAATGTAAGTTTCCGTTCCGACTGGGGTTTCTCAAACATGGCAATAGATTATCGTCCTATGCTCGACGGTGACTCGCGCCGCGAACTCTTATGGACCGGTCTCAAGAATTACGGGTTATACACCGGAAACATGTCCGATGCAGATGCCGCAACTTTTGCAGACCAGAACATCGAGGATTTTGCTTCAAAACCCTCGACCGGATGGACGGATTGGAAAGACCTGCTTTTCCGTAACGGTTCTCATCAGAACTACCAGTTGAGCGTATCTGGCGGTAACGACCGTACCAAGTTCTACACCTCAGCTGCTTATACCAATCAGGAAGGTATCATTTACAAACAAGGTCTGGAACGTTTCACTGGTAATGCAAACCTCACTCATAAGTTTGGAGACTTTGAAGTTCAGGTTACAAGCCAATTCTCAAAAGTAAGACAAAACAAAACTAATGAAGCTACCTCCTATGATGGACCTGTGGCCAATTACGCATTCTTCCAAAGCCCCTCATCAACCCCTTATAATGAAGACGGCACATTAAACAATGGTTGCGGCGTATTTGGAGTCAATCCTTTGTATGAAAGAGAACACAGCTCTGACGTTTATACCCTGATGAAGGCATTCAATACAATCAAGTTGACCTACAATATTTGGGACAAGTTGAATTTAAGTGAAAAGATTGCTTATGATTACGCACAAGGAACCAATGACGTTCTTTGGGACAGACACTCAAACAATGGTGCCCCCGGTGGTGTCATGCAGCGTATCGTCAATCGTAATGACCAGCTGAATACACAAACCCAGCTCTCTTACATCAACTCTTTCGGTCTGCACAATATTGACGCCCTGCTTGGTTTTGAAACACAAGATACGGAATATGCTTTCAACTACATGGCAGGCCAAGACTATCCGGGTGATTTGTACGAATTGACAAATGCCGGTTCAACAAGTGCCGAAACCAACAGACAGAGCTATCGCATGACTTCGTTCCTCGGACGTGCCAATTATAACTACGCAGACAGATATTATCTCGGTCTCAGCTATCGTACCGACGGAAGTTCACGTCTGGCAAGAGAAAACCGTTGGGGAAGTTTCTGGTCGGTTTCCGGAGCATGGAGATTCATAGACGAAAGTTTCCTGAATCCTGTCAAGAATGTATTGACAGATGGAAAGCTCCGTGTGTCATACGGTGTAAACGGAACGCAACCATCAGACTATTACGCTTATATGAATCTTTATAAATACGGAATCATATACAATGGACAGTCAGGAATGTCCATCGTCGGAATTGCAAACCCGGACCTGAAATGGGAAAAGAACAAAACATGGAATATCGGTCTCGACCTTTCATTCATCGACCGTATCTCTGTAACATTCGACTACTATCAGCGTAAAACCAGCGACCTTATATATGACCTCCCCGTATCACAAGTCGGCGGATATTATGATGGCAATTATGGGTATACCACCCCGCAAAACATCGGTTCACTGAAGAACTCCGGTTTTGAGTTGACCATTACATCAACCAATTTCAGAAACAAGGATTTCACGTGGACCACTTCTCTGAACATGGCACACAACAGCAACAAACTGACCAAATTGGATGGCCAGCAGAATGAAATCGTATCAGGACCGCTGATTCACCGTGTAGGCGAACCTTACTATTCATACTATGTTTATGAATACGCCGGAGTCGACGCCGAGACCGGTAAAGAAATGTTCTATCTGAATGACGGAACAGAGAATGCCCGCAAGACAACTACAAATATCTCTGAAGCCAACAAAACTATTGTAGGCAGGCATCAGGCTAGTATAGAAGGTGGTCTTACCAACAACCTCAAATGGAAGTTTATCGACTTGGGCTTCACTTTCACTTATTCATTGGGTGGTGATGCTTTTGACTACTCCACTTGGCAGCACTCCAATGGCGGTTCACATCTATACGGTGGTGCCGTACCGACATACTACGACATCTCAAAGATGTGGACCGGCCCGGGCGACACGAATGCCACATTGCCTAAATTTGAATATGGAAGCGTAGCTTCACTGTCTTCACGCTGGCTGATGCCTACTGATTATCTACGTCTGAAGAACCTCACATTAGGTGTAAGCATTCCGCAAAACTATATCAACAAGCTTGGACTTAGCAAGGCAAGAATTTACTTCTCGGGGTCCAACCTGCTTACATGGAAATCTAAAGACTTATTTGTAGATCCGGAAATGCGTGTAGACGGACTATGCACATTTGAGACTCCGGCATTGAGAACATATACATTCGGAATAGAATTGAATTTCTAACTAATAAAGATACGAAAATGAAAATATTAAAGACATTATACACAGCAACGCTTTGCGCAGCTATGGCAGTCAGCACTTCATCATGCCTCAACAGTTGGCTGGATCAGTCACCCGCAGACGGAATAGATGCTGAAACCGCAATCAAGAACAGCGATGATTTGGCCAATGTGCGGACGGGACTTTATGCTGCCGTTAAAGGTAACAGTAGCCTGATTAATTATTATGGACGCCTCATGTTCGTATACGGTGACATGAGAGGGGAAGATATCCAATATGAATATAACGGTGGAAGTGGAAGAGCAAACTTCTACTACTATATGGAATATACAACTGCCGACAATTTCACCACCTCAACAGCCGTATGGCAGATGCCTTATGTAGTCATAGCACGCGCCAACCGTCTGATTCAGGCAGCAGAAAGTGGCAACCTGACCGACGCGGCAGAGGCAAAAGCCACTATTGACCAATATGATGCAGAAGCAAAAGTTCTGCGCGCCATGGCACTGTTTGACCTTACACGTATCTACGGTAAACCTTATACGGTAGATCAAGGCAGCTCACCCGGTGTGCCCATCGCTACCTCCCCGCTGGAATCGACAGAAAAGCCAAGCCGCAGCACGGTAGCCCAATGTTATGAGGCTATTGAAAAGGATTTGACAGATGCAATCAACTCAAATGCACTGCCCAAAACCAATGAAGTGGGTTATGTCAACCTTTGGGCTGCCAAAGCCTTGCAGGTACGTGTATATATGACAAAAGGCGAATGGAGCAAGGCTTTATCCGTAGCTGAAGACATCATATCAAACTCGTCTTACAAACTTTGGGAACCGTCAGAATATGTTGCTGCATGGAGCAAAAGTGATGCCAATCATTCAAAAGAAATCATGTTCGAGATTTCCATCAACAACAATACTGACTGGACAGACCGTGAAGGTATTGCCTACTTATATGCAGACAAGGCTGGCGCTTCTCCCGGATATGGAGATGTAATTGTCACAAAAGACTTCTCTGACATGCTTACATCCGACCCGGCAGACATCCGTAACGACATATTATTGGCAGCGGCAGCAGGAGGATTTGACAAACGTAAAGTTTACATCAACAAAATGCCTGCTGTAAACGGAGATGTACGTTACTCCAATGTCCCATTGCTGCGCTTGTCAGAAGTTTACTTGTCAGCAGCAGAAGCAGCTTTCCAAGCCGGAGACAAGAACAAGGCTGCCAACTTGCTGAACGATATCATCTCCAACCGCACAACGGATGAAAGCAAACAAGTAACCAGCGGAAACATCACATTAGACCGCATCTACATCGAACGCCGCAAGGAACTTGTAGGTGAAGGACAGCGCTACTTCGATGTTATGCGCCGAGGTGAAACCGTTACACGCTACACGGACGTTAATGACAGAGGATGGCACGACGTATTGAGCGAAGAAGCGCGTACATTCAACCGCGACTCCAAGAAAGCGCTCCCGTTGATTCCCGTCGGTGAAATCAATGCCAATCCGAACATAGAACAAAATCCAGGCTATTAATCAATAGTAGCCTAAAGAAACTTGGGAATTTTCCCAATGTGTTTTTATAAATAAAGTGTTTAGAGGAGGTGTGCCAGTGATGGTATGCCTCCTTCTTTCAATATATCCACCAATATAGGTTTCACTCCGCTGACAAAACACTCAACGGCAATAACCATCAGGATAAGTCCCATTAGGCGCATCATCACATTGTTTCCCGTCTCACCCAAAATTTTGACCAACCGCGTGGAAGCACGCAATATGAAAAAGGTAATCAGATAAATAAAGGCAATCATTCCTATAAGAACTCCTTTCATCTGAATGGTGTGGGCATCCTGCATCAGCACAATGGCATTGGCTATGGCACCGGGACCACAAAGCATCGGAATTCCAAGAGGAGTAATGGAAATATCATCGGCATAAGTCTTGATTTCCTCGTCTTTCAGCTTCATTGGAGTATAACGGGCTTGCAGCATATCGAAGCCAATCTTAAAGATAATAACTCCACCGGCAATACGGAAACCATTGGTAGAGATACCGAAGAACTTAAAGAGGAACTGTCCCGCAAACGTAAAGACCATAATCGTAATAAAGGCAACCAAAGTGGCGCGCGATACTACCGACTGCCGTTCACGGTCCGTCATTCCATGCGTCATGGTCAAAAACACCGGCATGGTGCCGAGAGGGTTTGTCAACGTAAAGAAGGAGGTAAAACAAAGTAGAGCGAAAGGTAAGATTGTGTCCATAGCTGTATAATATACGTTTCTGCAGACAAAAGTACAATTAAAAATTTCAATGTCACAAAATCTGCATCAATTCTTTCAGATTACTGATATGATAAGTCGGTTGAAAAGGCAGTTCTTCCTTCCCGGTTACATTATAAAACACTTGGTGCATACCCACTCCTTTGGCTCCTATCACATCATTTTCCCAACTATCGCCTATCATCAAAGAATCATGCACCTCGGATTGTGTGGCAGAAAGTGCAAAATGAAAGATTTCGGGCCAGGGCTTCAAGATACCGATGTCATCAGAGAGAACAATCTTCTTAAAAAAGCGGTCGATACCTGCCGAACGCATCTTATGACATTGCAGTTCTTGGAAACCATTGGAAAGGATATAGAGGTTATATTTCCCCGCCAAATATTCCAGCACCTCATAAGCATGCGGCATCAGCCGATTTTTTGTGGGAATGACCGAAAAGAAATCATCAGAAAAAGCCTCAGCCAAAGCAACATCCCTCGCCCCTACTGCCTCCAGAGGATATAGGAAACGCTGGCGGTTCAACTCTTCCTTACTGACCTGCCCTCTACCGTATTCTTCCCAGAGTTCTGTATTACGATGCTGATAAAGAGTATAGAAATGCAGGAAAGAGCGAAAGAAACGACCATAGTCATACTTGTGATACATTTCTTCGAATGTATCACGTGCATTAAGGGAAAATGCCCAAAGCGTATCGTCCAGATCAAAAAAGAGGTTTTTATATTGAGATGCCATAACTTAAAGGAAAGGTATATATAAAAATAGACGCAGATTATCAATTCCAATAACCTGCGTCCGTTCTGTATCAATCTTATAACAGTGTTATTTTACTTGGATTACCAAATACTTGGACACACTCCAGAAGTCTTTCGGATTTGTAATCTTCAAAGTCAGCTGTCCTTTATCATCTTTCTCCAACGCATAAGAGCCAGCAGGATGAGTGGTCAAGATATCAGCATCTTTGGAGTATAGTTTAATCTCTTTTGTCGTACGGATATCCACTTGTGTAAAGTAGTCCTTGTTGATATCAGAATCTTTCAGCACCTGGCCTTTTTTGAAAAGTCCGGTATTTGTCAATATCTTCTGGTCCTTCAACTCTTTCTTCGTACCAAATACAAACCAAGCCGTATTGAGTGCCTTATCTTGTTCGGCAACGGTTTGAGCCTTCGCCTCATTTTCGGCAGTCAATTCTTCTTTCTCAGTAGACAAACCGGTTACGGCAGCATCCAGTTCCTGGATACGGATATTCTTGGAAGCCAGCTCAGCCTGCAATTCCTCGATACGCTGGGTCTTTGCCACCAACTCCTGAGTCAGGGACTCCACAGCCCTCTTCAACTGGGCAGAGTTATTTTTACTGTTCTTCAGCATGGACTGTAATTTGGCAATCTGTTCCTTGTTCTCTTCCATCTGCTTACGGATAAATTCAATATCCGACGCAATCTGCTGCTTGGCATTCAAAGAGCCTTCTGCCACAGCACCACGCTGCAAATCCACACGGCTCTCTGCTGCATTAATCTGGCGGAATCCCTCTGAAATATCATTGAAAGTGCCCATCATCTCGTCCAATTCAGCATTACGCTGAGTCAGTTCCATCAATAAAGAATCATTTTCAGCTTTCAGCTGGTTCTTACTGCCACCAGAGAAGCTGTCACACGAAGCCATTACAGCCGCGCATACAATTAAAACTGCTAACTTTTTCATACGCTTTCGTTTTACGTTTGGTTAATGAAGTTATTTAATCGTCTATTCCTGTTACTACAATCACAATTTCACCGCGCGGTTCGTTCGCCGTGAAATGTTCAATCAATTCTGTAAGCGTTCCACGCACCGTTTCTTCGTGCATCTTTGAGATTTCCCGCGAAACAGAAGCCTGACGTTCGGCACCGAAATGTTCGGCAAACTGCGTCAAAGCTTTTACCAATCTGTGGGGAGACTCATAGAACACCATGGTACGACACTCCTCGGCCAATGCCTTCAGGCGGGTCATCCTTCCTTTCTTCTGTGGAAGGAAACCTTCAAAACAGAACTTCTCATTCGGCAGTCCGGAAGCCACCAATGCCGGTACAAAAGCTGTCGCTCCCGGCAAGCATTGCACTTCGATGCCGTTACGCACACACTCTCTGACTACCAGAAAGCCCGGGTCGGATATACCTGGCGTACCTGCATCCGAAATCAAAGCTACAGTTTCTCCCCCCTTTATTCTATTAACAACACTTTCAACCGTTTTATGTTCATTAAATTTATGGTGAGATTGCATCGCATTCTTTATTTCGAAGTGTTTCAGCAATATGCCGGAGGTACGTGTATCCTCAGCAAGAATCAAATCCACTTCTTTCAGAATCCGGATAGCACGGAATGTCATATCTTCCAAATTTCCTACCGGGGTAGGCACTACATAAAGTTTTCCCATACTTATCGGTCGTTTAGCTGAAATATTTTTTGAGGAGTTCCATAAAATCGACGGCGGCTTCATTTTCTTCATCCGGGTGCACTTCCGAAGCAAAAATATCCATAGCCTTGTCCAAAGAAGGAGCCTCACCCAAACGTCGTACCACTTCATTCATCCGTGCAGCATCGCCTGCGAACAGTTCGCGGACAAAACGGAATGAATCGTTCAGACTGATGGCATGTTTCAAATCCTTGGCAGGCTTGATGCGTTCTGCCAAAATAGGAACTGTTTCCGGTTCCTCACATACCATCTTCACTGTATCAGGAATAACCGATTCGACCGGAGAAACCGGTTCGGTCAAAGGAGTAGTAACAGCAGGGGGTTCCTCCAGGGGCGACACAACAGCCGTTGGCGCCTCCTCAAGCAGTTCTTGCAACGCCTCCAAGCGTGCCTTCATCTGCTGGATATTCCGTTTTGCCACAATCTTCAATGTCGGATTGGCATCACTTGAAATGGCCTGCATCAAACATTTCAATTCCTGAATATCTAATTCTATGTCGTTTAATAGGGTTTGCATATCCTTTACACAGTCCGTGTTAACGCTACAAATGTAGAAATAAATAATGAAAAAATATCGGAAAGCAAACAAAAGTGTTACTTTTGCGCTTAAATATAACACTTGAAAACATGGTATTATTTTCAGAAGATCATATACAGGAAACCAAACGCAGGGGAAGAATTGAGGTCATTTGCGGTTCCATGTTCTCCGGCAAAACCGAAGAGCTGATAAGGAGACTGAAACGGGCAAAATTTGCCAAACAACGCGTAGAGATATTCAAGCCTGCCATAGACACCCGTTATTCCGAAGCCGATGTCGTATCGCATGACAGTCATTCCATAGCCTCCACTCCCATCGACTCGTCTGCCAGCATTCTGCTCTTCACTTCAGAGATAGATGTAGTGGGCATTGACGAAGCCCAGTTCTTTGACAGTGGCCTGATTGATGTATGCAACCAGCTTGCCAACAATGGTATACGCGTCATTGTTGCCGGACTGGACATGGACTTCCGGGGTATTCCATTCGGTCCTATGCCGGGACTGTGTGCCATTGCAGACGAAGTTTCCAAAGTACATGCCATCTGTGTGAAATGCGGCCAACTCGCCTCGTTCTCCCACCGTACCGTCAAGAACGACAAACAAGTACTGCTGGGGGAAACCGAAGAGTATGAACCGCTATGCCGAGAGTGCTATCAGCAAGCCATCCAAGCCGACCAAAAGGAAAGCGGTCATTAACAAATACAAAAAACAGAGCATTATGGAACGCAAAAAGATTACATTCGACAGTTTTATCCGCGGTGTCATACTCGGTGTCATCATTATCGGCATCCTTATGCTCTTCAAGCGTTTGAGCGGCGTATTGCTGCCATTCTTCATCGCATGGCTCATAGCCTATCTGATTTACCCCCTGGTCACCTTCTTCCAGTACAGATTAAGGCTCAAGAACCGGGTCATATCCATTTTCTGCGCCTTGTTCAGTATTCTGATTGTAGGAGGAACCGCCTTCTATCTGCTTGTGCCTCCCATGATGGACGAATTCGTCAGGGTAAAAGATTTGGTAATAGACTACTTTTCCAACGGAACCCACGACGGCAATGTGCCCAAAACACTCTCTGAATTCCTCCGTGAGAACATAGACACCCAGTTCGTCACCCAATTGTTCAAGGAAGAGAATATGCTGAACGCCATCAAGGAAACCGTTCCCCGGCTCTGGTCCTTGTTGTCAGAATCCGTCAATCTGCTGTTCAGCTTCTTCACTTTCTTCCTCATTCTTCTCTATATAGTTTTCATATTGCTGGATTACGAAAGCATTGCCGAAGGATGGACCCACCTGGTACCGCAAAAATACCGGCCTTTCGTAGTCAGTGTGATGAACGATGTAAAAGACGGCATGAACAGATACTTCCGCGGACAAGCATTCGTGGCATTGTGTGTAGGTATTCTGTTCAGTATAGGTTTTCTGATTATTGATTTCCCACTGGCCATTGGGCTCGGCTTGTTCATCGGTGCTTTAAACCTAGTGCCCTATTTACAGATTATCGGCTTTATACCTACCATCGTGCTGGCCATACTGAAAGCAGCGGATACGGGAGGAAACTTCTGGATTATCATTGCATCGGCCCTTGCGGTATTCATCATAGTACAAGCCATTCAAGACGGATTCATCGTACCGCGTGTCATGGGGAAAATTACGGGCCTGAACCCTGCCATCATCCTACTGTCTTTATCGATTTGGGGGTCATTGATGGGGATGCTGGGTATGATTATAGCACTTCCGCTTACCACCCTTATGCTCTCCTACTATCAACGTTTCATCATAAACAGAGAAAAAATTCACAAGTTTGAACAGACTGATAATCAACAAGAAGAGTAAAAGCAGAAGTCGTTCTCAAAACTTTTTCCCTTAATCCATTTGTTTTTTAAACAAAAGTAGCTATCTTTGCACCCGCTTAACAGCAATAAGGTCTGATTCGCTAGCTCAGCAGGTAGAGCACAACACTTTTAATGTTGGGGTCTTGGGTTCGAGCCCCAAGCGGATCACAGAAACGCTGGACAGAAATGGACAGTAAATGTACAACTCCTACAATATCAAGGTATTGTAGGAGTTTTTCTTTATATAATGTCTGTGACCTAAGACACGAAAAGGTCACAAAAAGACACACTTTCGTGACCAATTCGTGACCTGTCCACCCTCTAAGATTTTAGG
>OODT01000170.1_pt1 | contig 94833 bp, 79 predicted proteins | sample 1671841 | NCBI WGS metagenome assembly OODT01 (sample SAMN06348198, study PRJEB24527) | human gut metagenome | biome: human gut; feature: ankylosing spondylitis patient; material: feces | host: Homo sapiens | place: China | collected 2015-10 | reverse complement strand
CCCGGGACCTCTTCCTTACCAAGGAAGTGCTCTACCGCTGAGCTATAACAGCAAGAAAAAAAAGAGCGGAAGACGGGGCTCAAACCCGCGACCCTCAGCTTGGAAGGCTAATGCTCTATCAACTGAGCTACTTCCGCATTCTTGCCAAAGTTGTCACTCTGATTGTGGGCAAAGATGGATTCGAACCACCGAAGTCGAAAGACAGCAGATTTACAGTCTGCCCCATTTGGCCACTCTGGTATTTGCCCTTAATATTTCAAACAAAGAATTAAAATCAAATAGCGAACAATACTCTGAACATAGATGTTTTATTCTCAGTTCTTCTTCTAATTCTTCCCCGCCATGCGAACCGAATTGACTGCCGTCATCCCTTTCGCTAAAATCGGATGATCCTCATTCATCCTTGGAGCCTCTTGTCGGATTCGAACCAACGACCCCGAGATTACAAATCACGTGCTCTGGCCAACTGAGCTAAAGAGGCATTCTAGCTAAAAAATGCAACCGTCACGTTCTAACGCGAGCGAAACGGCTGCAAATTTAGTTATTTATTTCTTTCCCGCAAAATATTTGGGATTTTTTTATTTGCTACGTTGCTTTTCCTTGTATTTAACCAGCTGTTTTCCGAGTGCTTCCACATCTAAATCAATTGCTTCTTCAAATGTATCGCATACTTTGCTTGCATAAAACTCTCCATTTGGGATCAATATTTTAATGCCCGCTTCCTTGTTTTCAGCAACCTCTGGTTTAACTACCTTTAATGACACCTCTACTTTCTTTATATCTTCGTAATATTTTTCCAACTTAGACACTTTCTTCTGAATAAATGCCTGCAATTGCTCTGACGCATCAAAGTGAATTGATTGAATTCTAACATCCATACTTACCTCCTTTTTTTAAGCTCTTGGATGAGCTTGTTTATACACTTTTTTAAGTTCTTCAAATGTGGCATGTGTGTAGATCTCGGTAGTTGTTATGCTCTCGTGACCCAAAAGTTCTTTTACCGCTCCCAGTTCTGCTTCATTGTTCAGCATTGTGGTAGCAAAAGTATGCCTCAACACGTGAGGGCTCTTTTTCTTCAACGTCGCCACCTTTGACAGGTTCCGTTTCACTAAATTATAGACTAGATTCTTATAAAGCCGTCCGCCATCCTCTTTAATAAAGAAAGCCTTCGACCTTTCCGGAATCGCTTCGTTTCTTACATTAATATATTCAAGCATCAACTCTTTCAGTTCATCACCGAACGGTATTAGCCGTTGCTTGTTTCTTTTCCCGGTTACTTTCAAAAGAGAAGCAGAAAAATCCACATCCTTATCATCCAGACCTATCAATTCCGATAGTCTCATGCCTGTAGCATAAAACATTTCAATAATCAACCGATCACGACAACCTTTAAATCCTTCGCCAAAATCCGTATCATCCAGCAACTTATCCATTTCGCTCTCTTTCAGAAAGACAGGTAACGGTTTCTTATTCTTAGGTCCTGTTATTTTTCGTAACGGATCTACGGTCACCTCTCCTTGCCTTAAAAGATACTTATAGAACGACCGGAGCGAACTTAGCTTTCGATTTACAGAAGTTGAAGTATATCCCCTGTCCATTAATGAAACAATCCATTCACGAATCAGTTCACCTTCCACTTCCAACGGATCAAACTTTCCGTACTCTTCCTGAGCAAACTCCTGTAGTTGCTTTATATCCTCGCCATACGCCAGAACGGTTTTTTCGGAATAATTCCGCTCATACCGGAGGTAATCAAGAAAAGATTTAATTAACATAATATCGCTACATCTAAAATCGTGCAACGAATGTATGAAAAGAATTCAATAATTCAAAGGAAATTACGAATTATTAATCTTCTACTTGCTGAAGTTGTTGTACGTAAACTGCGCGTTCTTTCTTAAGTCTTTTAGTTACAGACGGTTTATCAAACTGTTGTCTGCTTCTCAACTCTTTTACAATGCCAGTCTTTTCAAATTTTCTTTTGAACTTCTTCAGCGCTTTTTCAATGTTTTCGCCTTCTTTTACAGGTACTACAATCATTTTGTTACTATTAAATATGTTATGGTTTAAAATTTCCGCAGTCAAATTGCGCCGCAAAATTACACATACTTTCTTTATTCACAAAACTTTCGGCAAATATTTCTCAAAAACTATTCATAAACAAATCATTAACCGCGAAAAGTTAGTACCTTTGAGACTCATAAATATGTCTATAAATAACATAATAAGGTATGAAGCAGAGCATAAAAGAGCGTATACACGCACTACGGATGACATTCCGCCCTAACAATATCAAAGCGTTCATCATTCCCAGCACCGATCCTCACCTGAGTGAGTATGTAGCTCCTTATTGGATGTCCCGTGAATGGATTTCCGGTTTCACGGGTTCCGCCGGAACAGCCGTCATCTTAATGGATAAAGCCGGACTATGGACAGATTCCCGTTATTTCCTGCAAGCGGAAAAGGAACTGGAAGGCAGCGGCATTACATTATATAAAGAGATGCTGCCGGAAACTCCTAGTATCACAAAGTTCCTCTGTCAGAATCTAAAGCCGGGAGAATCTGTGAGTATTGATGGGAAAATGTTTTCCGTGCAACAGGTGGAACAAATGAAAGAAGATCTTGCCCCCTATCAGTTACAGGTCAATCTGTTTGGCGATCCACTGAAAAACATTTGGAAGGACCGTCCATCCATGCCTGATGCTCCGGCTTTTATCTACGATGTTAAATATGCAGGAAAAAGTTGTGGAGAAAAAGTTGCCGCCATTCGTACCGAGCTGAAAAAGAAAGGCATCTTTGCTTTATTTTTATCCAGTCTGGACGAAATAGCATGGACTCTCAATCTGAGAGGAAGTGATGTGCATTGCAATCCGGTTATAGTAAGTTATCTACTGGTTACTCAAGATGAAGTAGTCTACTTCATTTCGCCGGAAAAGATTACCCAAGAGGTAAATGAATACTTGCAAGAGCAGCAAGTCAGCCTGAGAAAATATGACGAAGCTGAATCTTTCCTGAATTCTTTTACAGGAGAAAACATACTTATCGACCCAAAGAAAACGAACTATGCGATTTATTCGGCTATCAATCCTGCATGCAAGGTCGTTCGTGGAGAATCTCCTGTGACATTACTGAAAGCCATTCGCAATGAGCAGGAGATTGCCGGCATCCATCACGCAATGCAGCGGGATGGCGTGGCGCTTGTCAAGTTTCTCAAATGGCTGGAAGCATCAGTGCTTTCGGGCAAAGAGACCGAACTGAGCGTAGACCGGAAGCTGCATGAGTTCAGAGCAGCCCAACCTTTGTATATGGGAGAAAGTTTTGACACAATCGCCGGATATAAAGAGCATGGAGCAATCGTACACTATTCCGCAACGGAGGAGAGTGATGTCACGCTTCAGTCTAAAGGTTTCTTGCTGTTAGATTCGGGAGCGCAGTATCTGGATGGAACAACTGACATCACCCGTACCATTGCATTAGGCGAACTGACGGAGGAAGAAAAAACAGACTATACCTTAATATTAAAAGGCCATATTGCATTGGCAATGGCTAAATTCCCAGCCGGAACCCGCGGCGCCCAACTCGATGTATTGGCTCGTATGCCTATCTGGAGTCATGGCATGAACTTCCTTCATGGTACCGGACATGGCGTAGGACATTTTCTGAGCGTACACGAAGGTCCGCAAAGTATCCGTATGAACGAAAATCCCATTGTGCTGCAACCCGGTATGGTTACATCCAATGAACCTGGTGTCTATAAAGCAGGCAGCCACGGGATACGCACCGAGAATCTGACATTGGTCTGCAAAGATAAGGAAGGCATGTTCGGAGAATATTTCAAATTTGAGACGATCACCCTATGCCCGATCTGCAAAAAAGGCATCATCAAAGAAATGCTGACGGCAGAGGAAGTCAAGTGGTTCAATGACTACCATCGAACCGTTTACGAAAAACTTTCTCCAAGTCTAAACGAAGAAGAAAAGAAGTGGCTGCTAGAAGCAACAAAAGCTATTTAAAACAGCTTTTGGCTGACACCCGGGTGTTGAGCATACCGACACCCGGGTGTCAGGCTGCTTGAGACCCGGGTGTCAGACGGTACGAGACCCGGGTGTCAGACAATCCCCAATCATATTCAATAAAAACATCATTAGAAACAATATATTTTATGGCTTTAATCAAATCAGTGCGGGGCTTTACCCCCGAAATTGGAGAGAACTGTTTTCTCGCAGACAATGCAACTATCATAGGAGATGTAAAAATAGGAAATGACTGTAGCATCTGGTTTTGTACAGTATTGCGCGGTGACGTTAATTCCATACGGATAGGTAATGGAGTCAATATTCAGGATGGAAGCGTGCTACATACTTTATACGAGAAGTCAACCATCGAAATTGGTGATCATGTTTCCGTAGGACATAATGTGACGATTCACGGAGCAACCGTCAAAGATTATGCACTTATCGGGATGGGATCTACTATACTGGATCATGCCGTAATAGGCGAAGGGGCCATCGTTGCCGCCGGTTCTTTGGTCTTGAGCAATACAGTGATCGAACCCGGAAGTATCTGGGGAGGGGTACCGGCTAAATTTATCAAGAAGGTAGACCCGGAACAGGCAAAGGAACTAAACCAAAAAATCGCTCACAATTACCTGATGTATTCCCAATGGTATAAATAAAGAAAAAATAGATGCATAAAAAGATCCCCTATTTTAGCTTCATCCACAACAGGAGTTCTAAAATAAGGGGATCTATATTCTTTATATCAAACTTCAGTTCATTAATGAAGCCGCTCCATTTATCTATTTCAAATTATTTATTCTGAAGACTTGAAGCAACTTTATCCATCTCTAAAAGTTAATCATGTGCATAATCTTCTCCGTAGCTCCGGCATTACTGGTCACATAATAACCGGCATTCGCACCGGTCTCACGCATGAAAACGTCATCAGCCTGGAAACGGTCCAGCAAGGTTTTCAACTCGTTATAGTCTTTAATAGAGTATGCGCCTTTAGCTTCGAGCAACCGGATTGCTTCCATAAACTTCTGATATTTCGGTCCGAAAATAACAGGAATACCATATACAGCAGCTTCCAGCGTATTATGAATACCGACGCCAAAACCACCTCCGATATAAGCCACTTCTCCATAGCGGTAAATAGAAGATAACAGTCCGAAGCAATCGATAATCAAGCAATCAACTTTCAGTACATTCTTTTCGTCAGCACGAGTATAGCGTACATAAGGACGTTTCAGTTTACTGATAATCTCCACCAGATGATTTTCATCAATCACATGCGGAGCGATGATCAACTTCATTTCCGGATGGGTATTGAAGTACTCCAGGAATAAATCTTCATCCGGTCCCCAAGAACTGCCGGCTACAAACGTAAAGGCATTGTCTCCTTTAAACATTTTCACCAACGGAAGGTCTTTGGCCTCTTCCCGAATCTGCAACACACGGTCGAAACGGGTATCTCCCACCACTGTCACACGACTAATGCCAATCTTCGACAAATAGCGTTTGGAAGCCTCATTTTGCACAAACAAATGATCGAAATCCTTCAGCACATTGCGATAAGTTCCACCATACCATTTAAAGAATATCTGATCGCGACGGAAAATGGAAGAAACACTATACACCGGGATGCGACGCTTATGAAGCTCATCCAGGTAGTTCTTCCAAAATTCATACTTGATAAAGAATGCCATGCACGGGTTTGCGATATCCAGGAACTTCTTCACATTCCGCGGTTTGTCAAACGGCAGATAGCAGACAATGTCCGCTCCCCGGTAATGCTTGCGCACTTCGTAACCGGACGGAGAGAAAAATGTAAGCAATATCTTATAATCGGGATATTTTTCCCTGATCATTTCTATTAATGGACGCCCTTGTTCAAACTCGCCAAGCGAAGCAGCGTGAAACCAAATATACTGCTCCCCTTTCTCCACTTGCTGTCGTAGAAGTTCATACACTACCCAATGCCCTTTCATCATTTTTCGGGGCTTACGGCTGAACGGAGCAGCAAAATGAACCAAAAGGTCATAAATAACTATTGCCAGATTGTAAAGCATAATTTACAAATCCTAATTATTTAAGTACCTCTACGGCGCGCTTCATACGAGCCAATGTTTCTTCCTTGCCCAACACCCAGGAAATATCGAACATATGCGGACCTTTACCTTCGCCTACCAGTGTCAGACGGAAAGCATTCATTATATTACCTGTATGGTAACCTTTTTCAGCAATCCAGTCCATCACTACTTTCTCCTGGCCTTCAATACTGAAATCCTCGATGCCAGCAATTACTTCCGCCAACTCAGTCATACATTTTGCCGAGTCTTCTTTCCAGCGTTTCTTCACTGTCTTTTCGTCATATTCAGCAGGAGCCACAAAGAAGAAACTACATACATCCCACAGTTCCTTGATAAAACTTACACGGTCTTTCATCATGCCGACTACCGTAACGACCTTCTCGAAAGGAGCCTCTACCCCATGCTCTTTCAGCACAGGCAAAAACAGTTCGGCAATTTCTTCATTCGGTTTAAGCTGGATATACTGATGATTGAACCAAATACCTTTTTTATAGTCGAATTTAGCTCCGGACTTGCTGCAACGATGAATGTCGAACAGTTTTATCATCTCGTCCATAGACATCACTTCCTGATCGTTGCCCGGATTCCATCCCAACAAAGCCAGGAAGTTAATCACCGCTTCGGGCAAATAACCCGATTCACGATATCCGGAAGACACTTCTCCCGATTCCGGACGCCATTCCAACGGGAATACAGGGAATCCCAAACGGTCGCCGTCACGCTTGCTTAGTTTACCGTTTCCTTCCGGCTTCAGCAGCAAAGGCAAGTGGGCAAATTCCGGCATCGTGTCTTCCCAGCCGAATGCACGGTACAAAAGTACATGCAGCGGTGCCGAAGGCAACCATTCTTCGCCACGGATTACATGAGACACTTCCATCAAATGGTCATCCACAATGTTTGCGAGATGATAAGTAGGCAGTTCGTCAGCCGACTTATAAAGCACCTTGTCATCCAGAATAGATGAATTAATAACAACTTCGCCACGAATCAAGTCATTCACGTGAACATCCTCGTTCGGCTCGATCTTAAAGCGAACCACATATTGCTTTCCTTCAGCAATCAATGCGTCCACTTCTTCTTTCGACATTGTCAGAGAATTGCGCATCATCCCGCGGGTCGATGCATCATATTGGAAGTTAGCAATTTCCGCACGCTTAGCGTCCAGTTCCTCGGGAGTATCAAAAGCGATGTATGCCTTGTCATTATCCAACAAAATCTGCACGTATTTCTTATAGATTTCGCGACGTTCGGACTGACGGTACGGGCCGTGTTCTCCACCGAAGCTCACTCCTTCGTCAAAGTGGATACCCAACCACTTGAATGACTCAAGTATATACTCTTCCGCTCCCGGCACGAACCGGTTGGAGTCAGTATCTTCAATACGGAAAATGAGGTCTCCGCCGTGTTGACGCGCAAATAGATAATTATACAAAGCTGTACGCACACCACCGATGTGCAATGCTCCCGTAGGACTTGGAGCAAAACGAACTCTTACTTTTCTTTCTGCCATAATTTGGGTTAGTATAGGTAAATCGTGGCAAAATTAAACCTTTTTTTCCACACTATTGTTTTTTTTTGTACTTTTCGCAAAAATTTCAATGCGTATGGAACATATGAAGAAGAAAAAGAGGTTCTCAAGAAGAGATATATTATATAAATCATTGCTGTTTGTAGCGACAGTGACACTGATTGTCTATTTCCTGCCACGTGACGGAAAATTCAACTATCAGTTTGACATAAACAAGCCCTGGAAGTACGGGCAGTTGATAGCCACTTTTGACTTTCCGATCTATAAAGACGACGCAGTGGTGAACCGGGAACAGGATAGTCTGCTGGCTTCCTTCCAACCTTATTATCTGCTTGACAAACAAGTAGAGAAAGACGCAATCGCCAAGCTGAAAGAGAATTACCATACTCACCTGAAAGGTATACTTCCTTCCGTAGATTATCTGCGATACATCGAACGGACATTAAAAGAAATATACGGAGAGGGCATCGTTTCGACAGAAAACATACAAGAACTCCACAAGGACAGTACTTCGGCAATCATGATCATCGACGATAAACTCGCCAACTCCAAGCCTACCGATCATATATATACGGTCAAAAAAGCTTATGAGTACTTGCTTTCCGCAGATACGACCCACTTCAACCGTGAGATTCTGAGACAATGTTCATTAAACGAATACATCACTCCCAATCTCACATTCGACCAACAACGGACACAGACCGCCAAAGAGGAAATGCTGAACAACTATTCCTGGGCCAACGGATTAGTCGTCAGCGGGCAGAAAATTATAGACCGTGGAGAAATCATCAGCCCGGAAACGTACAATATTCTGGAATCATTACGCAAAGAGTCCATCAAGCGAAGTGAATCCATTGATCAGAGCCGCTTGATTCTTGGTGGGCAGATTTTGTTTGTCGGTATGCTGATGCTTTGCTTTATGCTCTATCTCGACCTGTTCCGAAAAGATTATTATGAGCGCAAAGGCAGCCTGTCGTTACTGTTTACACTGATTGTATTTTATAGTGTGGTAACAGCTTTCATGGTATCACATAATATATTTAATGTATATATGATTCCGTATGCAATGCTGCCCATCATCATACGGGTTTTCCTCGATTCACGAACTGCCTTCCTGACGCATGTCATTACGATATTAATCTGCTCTATATCCCTGCGTTTTCCGCATGAGTTCATTCTGACGCAGTTGGCTGCCGGATTAGTTGCCATTTTCAGTTTAAGGGAACTTTCGCAGAGGTCACAGCTCTTCCGCACGGCCTTATTGGTGATACTGACTTATGCGGCTATTTACTTCGCATTCGAGCTAATGACCGAGAATGGACTTGCCAATGACTTCTCTAAGTTGAATGCACGGATGTATACCTATTTCTTTATTAATGGTATTCTGCTGCTGTTTACATATCCGTTGCTGTTTCTGCTGGAAAAGACGTTCGGCTTTACCTCTAATGTGACTTTGGTCGAACTTTCCAATATCAACAGTGATCTTCTCCGACAGATGTCCGAAACAGTGCCCGGAACTTTCCAGCACTCTATGCAGGTAGCCAATCTGGCGGCAGAAGCAGCGATCCGTATTGGAGCGAAAAGTCAATTAGTACGTACCGGAGCTTTGTATCATGATATCGGCAAGATGGAGAATCCCGCTTTCTTTACGGAGAATCAGTCGGGAGGCGTCAATCCTCATAAGAATCTGAATTACGAGCAAAGTGCCCAGGTCGTGATCAGTCATGTGACAGACGGATTAAAACTGGCGGACAAGCATAATCTGCCGAAAGTAATCAAAGACTTTATCAGCACCCATCATGGACGGGGGAAAACGAAGTTCTTTTATATCTCATGGAAGAACGAGCACCCCGACGAGGAACCGAATGAAGAACTGTTCACCTATCCAGGTCCTAATCCTTTCTCAAAGGAGACAGCTATTCTGATGATGGCGGATGCTGTCGAAGCGGCGTCACGCAGTCTGCCGGAATATACGGAAGAAACTATCAGCAACTTGGTCGACAAGATCATTGACTCCCAAGTTGCTGAAGGTTATTTCAAAGAGTGCCCTATCACTTTCAAGGACATTGCGACCATCAAGACGGTATTCAAAGAAAAGCTGAAAATCGCTTATCACACACGGATCAGTTATCCTGAGTTAAAGAAGTAAGCAGACCGGCACAAGCGTCTTCGAGTACATCCAGTACATATTCAAATCCTTCGGCCCCTCCATAGTAGGGGTCGGGGACATGGTCGGCGGGAATGCGGGTACAGTACTCCGTCATGCGATGAATCTTTTTCCACTCTTCCGTAGAAGGAGCTTTTTCTTTCAGATCATCTATGTTACGGTCGTCCATGCCAATAATCAGATCAAAATTATAAAAGTCCTCTGTCCGCACCGGACGGGAGCGATGAACCAGTTGATAGCCCCGACGGGCAGCGTGTGCACGCATCCGGCTATCCGGCAATTCGCCTTGATGATAAGACAGGATTCCGGCGGAATCAATCACAAATTCTTTTTCCAGTCCGGCTTCTTTGATCAGGTGAAGCATTACTCCTTCCGCCGTAGAGCTACGGCAGATATTTCCCAAACAGACAAATAATATTTTCTTCATAATTTACGTTTAATAATTGACAGGCTTCATTCGTTTCTATTATCAAAACGAATTAAGTATCTGATTGGCCCGGTTCACGGTAACGGCTGCCGGTATTTCCGGCATATCACCCAAATTAAACGGCGCCAGCATTTTCTCTATCTTCTTTAATCCGGCTTTATTTCCCTTCTTCTCAAATTCCTGACGAAGAATCGTTATTTTCTCATGTGCCTGAATACCTTCGATCAAACGTTCGAAACGGATACAGCTACGGGCTCCCGGATACACGAGATAAGTATCTCCTGCCGCCCACGTGCGGAAACGTGAATCGAGCAACGGCTCCAAAGGCCAGCTATTGTATGCCCAACGCAGATAGCCGTCCAGATGCTTCTTCGAAGAATAGAAACTCACCCATGCAGCCTCAGCAGGGTCGGAAAAAGTGAATGTATTGGGATGTGCTTCCGTACAACAAGTATAATAGGTGGTACGTTTATTCTCGGCCGCACGGCGGAGACGCACTTCTTCCGGGAAGTTCTGTCCGATAACAATGCAATAATCGTACAAGTCCGGCTCTATCTCAGCATGATAATTACCGGCCAGTGAAACTTTAAACTCCGGATCTGCCTTACGGATTACTTTCAACGTTTTCTGCATTACATCCATCGGACGCTCATCCATCGCAATCGCACAAATATCAAACCATCCTTTTTCTCTCAGATGCTTGGAAAAAGAAGTAAGCATCGCAACCCACATTTCTTCATAAGCAGGTTCTCCCGGTGCTGTCTTTACAAACTTCAATGAATTTGTTGCCTGATCAAAATACTGGAAAGATAATTCCCAGGGAACCATAGAGTAACAGTTAATCTGCTGATCGATACCGACACTCATCATAAACTCTACCCAGCGATCAAAAACCGTATAGTCGAAAGCCCAAGTACCGTCGGCACGTTTCATCCATGTAACCATCGTCTCGAAATAATCTTCAGTCTGACCGTTCCAGGGTTTATGTGTCAAAGTGGCTGTGATAATCTTTTGACCGGCATCTGCCAGCATTTTCATCAGCGGGCGCATAGCGTCCAGATGCTCCTGGCTCCACAAGGGAACCTGATAATAACGGGCTACGGCAAACGGGCTCTGCCACAAATCCAGATGATAAGCCCATTCGGACGGTGCAGGAAGTTCACGGGAAGAAACGAGGATTTCGAGATTAAGCTGCTGCAACAGACGGGAACCGTCTTTTACCAGCAAAGCACCCTTGTAGGTTCCGGGAGTAGCCGATTGAGGAATCCAACATTGCACCCAGATAGGCTGAACGGTACGTGCCGGAACAGACATTGATTTCAAGTTCGTATCAATCGGGTCGGCTACCAACAACGAATCGTAATCCACTGCTTGACGGTGACCGCACGCGCCTCTGCCATCTTTATTCAGTTCATCGGTCATTACATAACGGATGAAACCGGCTTTAAACGCCTCATCCGAAAGACTATTTCCTTTTTTATCTTTAAAATCGGTAAAGCTGAAGTTCAGATCTTTCACCTCAGTGCCGGTCCAGACAACAGCCTGCGCGTTTACACGTTCGCCACGCCAGCCTTTTAAAGTGGTAAGCTGCTGCTTTTTCAGCTGGGGAAGCCGATGCTTCGCATAGCGGGTGTCAATTGTTCCCCAGGAAATCTGAGGGATGGTAACTGCTGCCCAGTCTTTATCAGAGGGGGAAGAAGGATCGGGCAGTTCCTGATAAGTTTCAATTGGAAATTTCGGTTGCCCCGTAGGGGTTCCACACTGCGTCACTCCTTGCTGGGCAAAAAGAGGACTCACACCAATAAGACATGTTAAGCAATAAATCGTAAGTCGTTTCATGGTTAGTTAATTTATAAAGGTTATTATAAGGAAAATATTAGGTCTGTATCAAGTGCTACATCGGGTCTACATCATAATAGACAATCAAGGATTTATAGCGCTCATCTTCCAGCATCTCTTTCTGGATACGTTGTAGCAATTCCCGCGCACGTCCCATCGGGGCATTCTGTTCGATCTTCAACACTATCTTTTTGATGAATAATGTCTGGATACGGGCAACGGGAGGTTTGTCCGGTCCCAATACCCGGTTTCCGAACACGGTTCTTAGTTTATCTGCCATGACCGCAGCCATCTGGTCCAGCAAAGCTTCATTATGGTTTTTCAGATATACATACACCAACCGATAGTAAGGGGGATAATGAAACATTTGCCGTTCGGCGAGCTGACCGTCTACCATTTCTTCATAGTTATTACCGATAACCTGATGGATAATGGGGTGATCAATGCTTTTCGTTTGCAATACCACCCGCCCGCGTTTATTTTTACGTCCGGCTCGTCCCGCTACTTGTGCCATCAGTTGGAAAGCACGTTCGTAAGAACGGAAATCCGGATAATTAAGCATGGTGTCCGCATTTAAGATACCCACTATACTTACGTGATCAAAGTCCAGACCTTTCGAAACCATTTGCGTACCGATAAGTATATCCGTCTTTCCCTGTTCAAAGTCGGCAATAATCTTCTCGTAGGCAGCTCGGGTACGGGTAGTGTCCAAATCCATTCGGGCAACAGCCGCTTCCGGAAAAAGGACTTTGATATCATCTTCAATCTTTTCCGTACCAAAACCGCGATTGACCAGTTCTGTTCCTTCACAGGCAGGACAGGACTTCGGCAGTTGATAGGTATAGCCGCAATAATGGCAGGTCAGTTGGTTGATGCCTTTATGATAAGTCAGACTCACATCGCAGTTCTTACATTTCGGCACCCAGCCGCAAGTACGGCATTCTATCATCGGTGCAAATCCGCGACGGTTCTGGAAAAGAATGACTTGTTCTTTCTGTTCCAGTGCTTCTTTCATATATTGTATCAGCAACGGCGAGAACTGTCCGACCATCCGCCTCTTGCGATGCAGCTCTTTGATATCCACCGGAATAATCTCCGGCAGCTGAATTTCTTTATAACGTTCTTTCAGTTGTACAAATCCATATTTTCCATTCCTTGCGTTCTGCCATGTTTCTATGGAGGGGGTAGCAGTACCGAGAAGCGTTTTTGCTCCATACATGGCAGCCAGTACGATAGCCGCATTCCGTGCATGATAGCGGGGAGCAGGGTCTTGTTGCTTATAGGTGTTCTCATGCTCTTCGTCTACAATCACCAGCCCCAGATCACGGAAAGGAAGAAATACGGAAGAACGGACTCCAAGGATGATATCAAATCCTTTTTCTCCCAGTTGCTTCCGCCATATCTCTACCCGTTCGGCATCCGGAAACTTGGAATGATAAATCCCCAAACGAGAACCGAATACCCGTTGCAGGCGTTCTGTGATTTGAGTAGTCAATGCTATTTCAGGCAAGAGATACAATACTTGTTTCCCCTGACGAATCGTTTCTTCTATCAGATGAATGTATACTTCCGTCTTTCCACTGGATGTGACTCCATGAAGCAGGCAGACATTTTTCTCCTGAAAGGATTGCACGATCTCATCGTGCGCCCGCTGCTGAAACTCGTTCAAGGCATTTAACTTTACGACCTCCTTCACCTCCTGATTCAGCCGGCCGACTTCATGAAAGTAAATCTCAAATATCTTTTTCTCCACCAAGCCATTCAGAATAGAAGGAGACACCCCTGCACGTTGCAATAGTTCCTTTTTCGAAACTTCTTTCGGCGTTTCTCTTCCAAGGATTCCCGAACACTCGACATATTTCATCAACAACGCCAACTGCTTCGGAGCACGGGACAGGATATCAAATAAGATATGAAGCCGCTTTTCATCAGCAGAACCGGCTAATCGTACTCTCGCCTCTGTTTTCGGCTTGTAAGTACGGCGCAATTCCTCTTTCACAAAGATGGCCTCTCTATCCAGCAGAGATTTGATGACTGTGAGGATATTTTTCATGCCACTCTCCTTCTCCAGTTTCGTGACACATTGCTGAGAATCTACTGAAAGCAAATCAAGAATACGCTGCTCTCTTTCCGACAACGGTGCATCTGCCTCAAAATCGGGATTATATTCTACAATCGTTTCACTCTCCAACTTCAAACCGGAAGGAAGTGCCGCTTTATAAACGTCTCCTTGTGTACAGAGATAGTAATCTGCCAGCCACTCCCAAAACTTAAATTGAGTGGACAATAAAATAGGAGAAGCATCCAGCAATGCAGATATATCCTTCACCTCATACTCCGTCGGAGCACAATAATGAACATTACGAACGATAGCTGTATAAAACTTCTTCCGTCCGAAAGGAACTATCACACGGCATCCGATTTCAACTTCTTCCGCACATTCATCCGGCAGGGAATAGGTAAAGTACTTCGGAAGCGGTAATGGTAATATGACATCTACATACTTTTTCATTGCAAGCACAAAAGTACAATAAAAAAATGGGGATTTAAAAGAGGGAAGGGAACACTGATAAGAAAAATAGTCTGTACACCGGAATTTAATAAAATAGATTCAAGTTTACAGACCAGTATCTTAAACAAAATACCTTAGAATAAAAAAAGAGCCTCCTCTATCGGAAGCTCTTTCTTTTTATGATAAAAAGTAACGGATAGCTTAGAATATATAAGCAACGGATACTTGCCAAGTCTTGGTTTTGTATGAGCCTTCAATGTCTTCAAAGCTGGCAGTCTTGCCCAACGGAATATTATAATTAGCTCCTACTTGCAGATGATTCAGCAACTTCACACCTGCGCCGACATTGATACCGACTTCAGCTTTCTTTTTATCGGTTCTTACTCCGTCTATTGTCTTATTACCGGCAAAATCAAAGTAAAAATCAGGACCGGCAGCCACATAAAGACCTACCAGACTTCCCAGGCCGATGTTATATTTCAAATTGACCGGAATATCCAAGCCATTCTGCTTGACAGTAGCTTCTTCACCTCCATCAGAGATTTTTATACCTCTTTGAGCAAAAAGCAAAGACGCATCGACTCCTAATCCCACAACCGGGATATTGAATTCCGCCATCGGACCGATAAAGAAACCTGTAAAATTATCCTTTTTAAAGTTTTCTTTCACATCAGAAAAGCTTGCTTTAGACAAGTTTAAACCACCCTTTACACCAAAATGTAATTGTGCCTGGGCAGGCATCGCCATACCGATACATACGGCAATCATTAAAGCACCAAAAATCTTTTTCATAAATCTACGTGTTTATAATTCGGGACAAAGATATATATTTATAATAAATAAACACAAATTATTGCTCTTTGTTCGAAATCAACTCCCGATTTGCCAGCAAGGCCTCCTTAGTCCCCGCTGCCATCGAAAGAATACCGTCATTACACGTAACCATACCGCTCTCCTTGCGTCGCGTCAGCCAATCAGTTACAAAATCCGAAGCATATCCTCCTGTACTGAACTCACCGTCCAGCGCTATTATCTTTTTATAGGCAGACAGGTAATCTTCTTCCGTCGTATCGGGATAAGCGTTGGTGTAAAGCCAAAGCTGGATGTCGTAAAGCAGATAAGAACGTTCGTCGGCATGAAGCGCAAAGAATCCCTTATCAATTACTATTTCTTCCGATATCTTCCGAATCCACCGTTCCGTATCCACGGGATGATCACACTTTGCGCACAAATCGGACAAGAGCGGTGAGAAAGCTGCGTTCCGAACTTTTTCCAGCTCCATTCTTTCATCTTCTTCCGATGTATCAAAGACATCTTCGTTAACAAGTCCCCGAATAAATTTTTCAAAGTTATCGGCAAGGAAAGTAACATAATAATCATCTTCCTGATCGACATGAACGACTTTCGGTTCGCCCTGCGGACCACACTCCCGATAATCAAGGAAAATCATATCATGTCCCGCAGAAGGACAGTCGCAGATGGCCACTCCGATGTCCGGATACCCCCATTCTTCAATCATGAAACGGCTGCCGAGCTGTCCGCAAAGAGAATATATCTTATCCTTATCAACTCCCATAATGCCGGTGATAGCCACATGATCGTCCGCCCAACTGGCAGGCTCGTCGCAAGGAAAACAAACATTGAAAGGTATTCCACCGTTATGCTGCTTCATCAGCCAAATATAAGATTCGGGGAGTTTGTATCCCAGTTCACGTTCTGTTTCTTCTATCATCTCTTCTGTTGGAGGCGCGCCAATATATTCATTCATAGCATATTCATCATCATCCCAGAAGTCTGTAAAGTCAAAATTCTCAAAAGGTCTGTTTTTCATAATCGCTGTTTTTAATTTGTATTCTTTTAGTTTTGCTTTGTATGTACACTACTTTTTACGAATATACTAAAAAACAGACATTATCAATTTATTTCCTTTATTTATTTCGTTTTTTTTACGAGTAGATGAAAAAGAATCCAAGATTAAATATATAAAATACACTAATGATACAAAACACAGAGACCAGCCTATATTAACAGGCTGGCCTCTCTTTTTACCCCTATGAATCAATGATTCGGATGAATATCCAGTTTCACCGGTTTAATCATATTTTCCGGTTTCAAGATCGTATCCAGGTCTTCTTTGGAAAGAATGTTATGTTCCAGCACCAGCTCATACACTCCTTTACCCGTTTCCAGAGCCTCCTTCGCTATCTTTGTAGAATGTTTATAGCCAATTACGGGATTCAGTGCGGTCACTACTCCGATACTGTTGTGTACATCCCGACGGCATTTTTCTTCATTGGCTGTGATGCCATCAATACATAAGGTACGCAATGTATCAAAACCGTTCATCAACAAATCCGCAGATTCAAAACAGCATTGTGCCATGACAGGTTCCATCGCATTCAGTTCCATCTGTGCAGCCTCTCCACTCATAGCTACACAAAGGTCGTTTCCTATCACTTTATAAGAAACCTGATTCATGACTTCGGGAATAACAGGGTTCACCTTTCCCGGCATAATGGAAGACCCCGGCTGCATGGCAGGCAGATTGATTTCTCCCAGTCCGCAACGAGGACCGGAAGCCAATAGCCTCAGATCATTACAGATCTTGTTCATCTTGACAGCTACACGCCGCATGGCCGAAGAATATCCTACCATGCAGGAAGTATCCGAAGTAGCGCCTATCAGGTCATCTGCCAGTTTGATATCCAGTCCGGTAATCTTGCGCAGGGCAGCAATGCACTTTTCCGCATATTCCGGTTCGGCGGTAATTCCGGTTCCGATGGCTGTCGCCCCCATGTTGACCGTCAGAAAATCCTGTGCGGCAAAATCGAGATTCTTCAGTTCGTGTTCCAGAATGCTGGCGAATCCATTAAAAGTTTGTCCAAGTGTCATTGGTACGGCATCTTCCAGTTGGGTACGTCCCATCTTAATAATGTGTGCAAACTCCGCTCCTTTCTTTCGGAAAGCCTCGATCAGTGTTGCAAAGTGTTTCACCAATTTAAGATGGGTATAATACAGACCAATGTGAATGGCTGTAGGATACGCGTCATTGGTAGATTGCGAACGATTGACGTGATCGTTGGGCGAGCAGTATTGGTACTCTCCGCGTGCGTGTCCCATCAGTTCCAGTGCACGGTTGGCAATCACTTCATTGGCATTCATGTTGGTAGTGGTTCCGGCCCCTCCCTGAATCATATCTACAGGGAACTGGTCATGATGTTTTCCTTCCAGTATTTCTTTACAAGCCTTCAGTATGGCATCCGTCTGTTCCTCAGTCAGTAAATCCAGTTCACGGTTGGCAACGGCAGCTCCCATTTTAGTGATGGCCAATGCCTGAATAAACAGGGGATACTCATTCAAATGAAACTTGCTGATGCGAAAGTTTTCAATACCACGGAGTGTCTGTACTCCATACAATGCACTTTCCGGCACTTCACGACTACCTATCAAGTCGCTCTCTGTACGAGTTTTTTTTGATAATTTCTGTTCCATATCGGTTGTTTTATAACAATAACACATTCGTTAGTTGATATAATAACCAGTCAGAGATGTTATTGTTTTAATAAATATGCAAAAACTATTCAATAACTTTTTTGTTGTTTATCTTAGAAACAGAGAAAAAACGAAGATAAATCCTTTATCTTTGTTAGGAACTTATAAAACAACAACCAATGATATTACAATTAGCATTTGTTCTGACAGCCATTATTATTGGCGCACGTTTGGGAGGCATCGGACTCGGTGTCATGGGAGGAGTAGGATTGGGAATACTCACGTTTGTTTTTGGTTTACAACCCACCGCACCACCTATCGACGTTATGTTGATGATTGCCGCCGTTATTTCCGCTGCCTCCTGTATGCAAGCAGCCGGCGGACTGGACTATATGGTGAAACTGGCAGAACATTTGCTACGCAAAAATCCTTCGCACGTCACGTTGCTCAGCCCATTGGTGACTTATCTGTTCACCTTTATTGCCGGAACCGGGCATGTAGCTTATTCCGTATTGCCCGTGATTGCTGAGGTAGCTACCGAAACAAAGATTCGTCCGGAACGTCCGCTGGGTATTGCTGTGATTGCTTCGCAACAGGCTATTACAGCCAGTCCCATCTCTGCTGCAACGGTAGCTTTGCTCGGGTTACTGGCAGGTTTCGACATTACATTATTCGATATTCTTAAAATTACGATTCCCGCCACTATCATCGGAGTATTGGTCGGCGCTTTATTCTCCATGAAAGTCGGCAAGGAACTGATAGAGGATCCCGAATATCAGAAACGCTTGAAAGAAGGTCTTTTCAATGACAAGAAGATAGAGATTAAAGATGTCAAGAACAAACGTTCCGCCATGCTTTCCGTACTCATCTTTATATTGGCAACTGCTTTTATCGTCCTTTTCGGATCTTTTGAAGGTATGCGTCCCAGTTTCCTGATCGATGGAGAAATCGTCACGCTCGGTATATCCTCCATTATCGAGATCGTAATGTTGTCGGCAGCCGCTATCATCCTTATAGTAACCAAGACGGATGGAATCAAAGCAACGCAGGGTTCTGTATTCCCTGCCGGGATGCAGGCTGTTATCGCCATCTTCGGTATTGCGTGGATGGGTGATACTTTCCTTCAGGGCAATATGGCACAGCTCACTCTTTCCATCGAAGGAATCGTGCGGCAGATGCCATGGCTGTTCGGTATTGCGCTGTTCGTCATGTCTATCCTGTTGTATAGCCAGGCAGCCACGGTGCGGGCATTGATGCCGCTGGGCATCGCGTTAGGTATTTCTCCGTATATGCTGATTGCCTTATTCCCCGCAGTGAACGGATATTTCTTTATCCCGAATTACCCGACTGTCGTAGCCGCCATTAATTTTGACCGCACCGGGACAACAAAAATCGGTAAATATGTGTTGAATCATTCGTTTATGATGCCCGGACTGGTATCTACCGTAGTCGCTATTGTTTTAGGACTGCTCTTTATTCAAATATTCTAATATATTATTAACCTAAACTCATTTCAGTTATGAAACAAATTAAGAAATTAGGCCTGGTAGTAGTAACACTACTATTATCCGCAACAATGGCATTTGCCGCAAAACCGAATATCCACATCCTTGCTACCGGAGGAACCATTGCCGGAACAGGAAGCTCGGCTACGGGCACCAGCTATACGGCAGGACAAGTTGCTATCGGTGCATTGCTGGATGCAGTCCCCGAAATCAAAGATATCGCCAATGTAACCGGCGAACAGATTGTGAGAATCGGTTCACAGGACATGAATGACGAAGTCTGGCTGACACTTGCCAAGAAAATCAACGAGTTATTAAAACGACCGGATATCGACGGAATCGTGATTACTCATGGAACGGATACGATGGAAGAGACTGCTTACTTTCTGAATCTGACTGTCAAAAGTGACAAGCCTGTTGTATTGGTAGGTGCCATGCGCCCCTCTACAGCATTAAGTGCCGACGGTCCGCTGAATCTTTATAATGCAGTAGTTACCGCTGCAGCTAAAGAATCAAAAGACAAAGGTGTACTGGTTGCCATGAACGGTCTGATTCTAGGTGCAGAAAGCGTAGTTAAAATGAACACGGTCGATGTACAGACTTTCCAGGCTCCCAACTCCGGCGCATTGGGATATGTACTGAACGGTAAAGTATGTTATAATCAGATCACACTGAAGAAACATACCACCCAATCCGTATTTGATGTCACCAAACTGACTTCATTGCCCAAAGTCGGCATCGTATACAGCTATTCCAATATTGAAGCCGATATGATGACTCCGTTGCTCAACAACGGATATAAAGGAATCATTCATGCAGGAGTCGGAAACGGTAATATCCATAAAAACATATTTCCGTCATTGATAGACGCCCGCAGAAAAGGCATTGTAGTCGTTCGTTCTTCCCGCGTACCGACTGGTCCTACCACTCTTGATGCGGAAGTGGATGACGCCAAGTATCAGTTTGTAGCCTCTCAGGAATTGAATCCACAAAAGTCACGTGTACTATTGATGCTTGCGCTGACCAAAACCACGGACTGGAAACAAATTCAGGAATACTTTAACGAATACTAAAAACCGGACCTACTTATGAAAAAATTAATGTTTATGCTACTCCTTGCGGGTAGCATACAGGCAATGTATGCCCAAAAGTTCTCCCCCAACACTCCTCTTTTCGAGGAACTGACAGACGTAAAAAAGAAAACGGATAAGTTCAACTTATACCTGAATATGCAAGGAAGTTTTGACGCTCATTTCCAGAATGGATTTCAGGAAGGTGACTTCAATATGCACCAGCTCCGCATCGAAGCGAAAGGAAATATCAACAACTGGCTTTCTTACCGTTACCGCCAGCGTCTCAACCGCTCGAACGACGGAAACAATATGATAGACAACCTCCCGACCTCCATCGACTGGGCAGGCATCGGTATCAAGCTCAACGATAAGTTCAACCTGTTTGCCGGTAAACAAAGTGCCAACTATGGCGGCTTCGAGTTTGACCTCAACCCGATCGATGTCTATCAATATTGTGATATGATCGATTACATGAGTAACTTCCTGACCGGTCTGAATGCAAGTTATAACATTACTCCCGATCAGCAACTTAATCTGCAGATATTGAACAGCCGCAATAGCTCTTTCGACAACACTTACGGAATCACAGAGGATGCGGAGGGTAATCTCCCCGATCTGAAATCCGGAAAAATGCCGCTGGTCTATACCTTAAACTGGATTGGCAATTTTAATAATGTATTTAAAACCCGCTGGTCGGCCTCTGTGATGAACGAAGCCAAAGATCATAATATGTATTACTATGCTGTAGGAAATGAACTGAATCTCGGAAAGTGGAACGCCTTTGTCGACTTCATGTACTCAAAAGAAGAGATTGACCGTAAAGGGATTATCACCGGCATCGTCGGTCGCCCGGGCGGACACAATGCGTTTGATACAGGTTATTTATCCGTAGTAGCCAAGTGTAACTACCGTTTCCTCCCGAAATGGAATGCCTTCGTGAAAGGAATGTATGAAACGGCTTCCGTAACCAAAGCCTCCGAAGGGATAGAAAAAGGTAACTACCGTACCTCCTGGGGGTATCTGGCAGGTATCGAATTTTATCCGATGGAAACCAACCTGCATTTCTTCGTGACCTATGTAGGACGTTCTTATGACTTCACCTCCCGTGCCAAAGTGCTGGGACAAGAGAATTACAGTACCAACCGGATTTCGGTAGGATTCATCTGGCAGATGCCGGTCTTTTAATATTGTATGAGAATAAAAAATACCCGATAGCCGTGTGAAAGCTATCGGGTATTTTTATATGTTCGGTTTCTTTTTCTAAATCAATACTCTTCCTCGTTAAAAAAGAAATCTTCTTTACTAGGATAATCCGGCCAAATATCTTCGATACTCTCATAGATTTCGCCTTCATCTTCCATCTCTTGCAGATTCTCTATCACTTCAAGAGGAGCACCCGAACGCATAGCGTAATCAATCAATTCGTCCTTGGTCGCCGGCCAGGGAGCATCTTCCAGTTTCGATGCTAATTCCAATGTCCAATACATAATCTTGAGTATTAAAAAGTGAATACTTATTTTCTATTTTTCGGCAAAAGTATAATAAAATCTATCATTTCCAACTATTATCCCAGAATATTTCACTATTTTGTTCATCAAAATTAATTTTTCGGGATAAAACAAACAAATAATCTGATAATCTGTTGACAAAAGCTAACACTTCGGGAGAAATTGTACAAGTTTCGGACAGAGTCAGAATGCGACGTTCGGCTCTTCGACAAATCGTACGGCACACATGACAAACAGCCGCTCCACGGCTACCTCCGGGTATGATAAAGGCACAAAGTTCGGGCAGTTGTTCATCCAGCTTATCAATCTCGCGCTCGATGCGTTCCACATCTTCCGGAGTAAGGATACTGGCGGCTTTCAGTTGTGTTTTTTCCTGGTCAGTTGCCAGATGTGAACCGATAGAGAATAGCTTATGCTGTATACTCAGGATAAAATCCCGGTCTGCCTCATCCAGCAAATACGTATTCAGCCATCCCAGATGGGAATTAAGTTCGTCAATTGTTCCGTATGCTTCCAAACGAATATGGGTCTTCGGAACGCGGCTTCCGCCAACAAGACTGGTAGTTCCTTTGTCACCGGTCTTTGTATATACAAGGCTTTTTTTCATAAACGTCTATTTTTCATCATTACTATATATAAGATTAACGTATAAAGGTGATCAGAAGTTGACGATATAATGCTGTTTAATCTTTGTTGTATCAAAAAAAAGCAAGCCTGCATCATACAAGTCAAAAGTGATTCCCACCCGCTCATCATTCTGTAACTGTTTCCAAAGATTTTTCATTGCCTTTGAATAGCAGATCCCATGAACGACAAACAAACTATTCGGAGTAGTCCGACGGGAACAGATGTTAAAAACTTCTTCCAGCAAAGCCGGATTCCGATAGTCATTCAGATACAGAAAGTCTACCGGAGTATCGGCATCCAGAAAGAGCTCTGATAAGTCAGAAGCAAAAAGATACCCGGCAGAAGGTTTGGCTGATTGTAAATATAAGGAGGCTGCCGAGGGCTTTCCTACTTCTATGATAGTGGCCGGTTGCACTTTATTCACCAGGCGGAACAACAGACGGTTGATTCTTGGTATTCCTTTCTCCCATCTCTGTGTTGTGATCCGCTTTTTCTGTTCCACCTTCAGCAGGTCGTATGCATAATAAGGCATCTTCTCATAAATCACATCTGTGATCAGACTGAAAGCAAAAGGAGAGTGCACACCATATCCACAACGGTAGCGGAAACGGGAGAGCCGGATAAAAGGTCTTTTTAGGTAATACAGAAGATTCATAAACCAGTCTTTCATTTTTTTTGTTCGTGACGCAAAGATATATTATTTTATTGAAAAAAGGGCCGGCTCCCGCGGTGGACCGACCCTTTTAATCATTTATTTCAAGTAACTACTGCAGTCTGAATACTACAGGTACAGTATATTTTACTCGAACTTTCTTACCGTTCTGCACTCCGGGCTTCCACTTTGGCATTCCACTTATCACACGGATAGCTTCTTTATCCAGGTAAGCATCTACCCCTCGTACAACTGTCGGATTAGTAATCGATCCGTCTTTGTCTACGACAAACTGAACAATTACACGTCCTTGTGAGCCCATCTCCTGAGACATTGTCGGATATTTGATATGAGTACTCAAATATTTCAGCAATTCAGCTGAACCACCGGGAAATTCGGGCATGACTTCTACACTTACGTGAATAACATCTTCCTCAACTTCTTTAGTTTCCACTACTGGCGGTACCCAAACAACCTTGTAAGGTTCATTCACATTGTCTGGTACTACTGAAACGTTATCCGTCACCTCTTCGGTATCATCTACTATTTCGAACAATTCTGTTACTTTAGTTTCCGGTGGAGGAGGCGGTTCCAGTTTCTCTTCAGGGAATGTGATTGGAACGAGCTCCGTTACAAAGATGGATTCATCATCAGATGATACTGCCGCAACTCTTACATCATGCTGTGTCCATTCGAACGATACGAACATGAAAGCAAGCGCAACAACCAAACCCATCAACAACCAAGAACCTCTTTGATTCTCAATTGCAGCCTTTTTTGATTTTTTGGCTTCCATAAAAAATGTGTTTAAGTAATTAATAATAGAAAATATATAGTATATACACTACTTTTCGTTTTCTGTCTTAAGCATTACTTAAAGTGCTCTCTAGCTGCAATAAATATAGTATTTTTATGGATAGGATGTAACTTTGCTTCTTGTTTATTTTATTCTTTTTCCTTCTTTTGGATAAAATTTATGAATTAATCCTCATATCGGACGACCTGCCCCCTCCTGTCAACAATTACCCTCGAATACATGTCTTTCAAGGCACACAAGAATAAATCTTTGCTAAGTACAGTAATGTTATGATAAACAGGTGCAGTAAGAGGCTTCCCCTTTTCATCCATCAACCCGTATAGATTGTAGCTACCATAACTATAAATTCCGGTAGGCTTCATGATTGTTCCTTCGCCGTCTTCCGTCCTTTCCATCGTATCGTAATCCAGTGAAGTCACATCGTGATAAACATTCTTATTCAGTATCTTCCCATCATAGGCGATTTGCAACTGAAATCCATCCGGTCTGTCTGCCACCAAATAGTCATCTAATAGTTCAATGCTTCTATATTCTGCGGGAACAAGCACCTGCAAGGAATCATCCAACACTCCATACATCTTTCCGTCATTAAAAACTCTTTTCCCATATTGCGGATTTTGTATATACTCATAAGACGGTTTCAGCACCCATTCCCCTTTTTTATTGATGATGCCACATTTCCCGGTTGCATCATACATACTACTATGCCCATCGTGAAACACAAGCCCAACTTGCTTCTTATTATCTTTAGCATAAGGAAACTGAAAATCAATCACAGTCTTTCCTTGATGATCAATAAATCCAACCTTATTATTCAGTACTACAGCTGCCAAGCCTTCGGAGAAGATCCAGGCATGTGTATATTGTGCCGGTATCACATTCGCTCCTGTATAACGGTCAAAATATCCACGTTTGAAGTTCTTGGAATAAACAACTAATGAATCGGTATATGCATCCGCTGCAAACAGCCAGTCAATACCGTCAATCGTGGTTTTTCCGGTAGTCATATTACGTATACTATATTTCTCGTCGCTGATAAAAGAACAACACTCACTGCTGTAGATATCAGCCAATTGCTCGTCACTCTCATAATGTTCACAGAAGCCGATAGTTAACATAGTGCTAACCCAAAGCAGGCACAATACTGCAATTGCGGCCAAAGCTTTTCCAAAAGTTATCTTTTTCATTTTGTCTTTATTTCACCCCTCCAATCAGATTATCATTTTAGTTCACTTCACCAACCACAATATTCTTATTTGCCACCTGTAATAGAATATTCTCTGGGCGTTGGTAAACAATACACATGATGTCCGGAATACAAACATCCAAAGCATTATAACAAGAGAATATCATAGCATTAATAATCCTGTCATTTATAGCTCCATCGTCTGTATTTACAAGCATCACAGCCACCACTTCTCCATCATTCGCATCCATACTCATACAAACTCCAGGATTATCATAATTGAAATTATTGATTTTCCATAATACAGCTTCCCTCTTCTCCTGAGGTACTTTCACCGGTAATGACATATGGCAACGCATCCACGCTCCTTCTTCATTGTAAATAATATAGACATTGATTCCCATTCCATTATTTTCCATATTGAAAGAGAACAGATTATGTTCTTCATCAGACGTATACTTGGCTTCTGCACGATCCAAAAATTCTTGGATATGTAAGCGCAAAGACTTTACTATTATTAATTCTTCCACAGTTTTCATATTTATTTTTTCCTTTCTCTGTTATTACATTAATTTCTTTTCAATCAGATGCTATCCTTTCCTGGCAATAATCACCTCTTTCGCCCCATCCTCATAATATACCATCGGCAGCATTTCTTCAGGCATATCCTCTCCAATCAGACAATAATTCACGCCTCTAACCTCTCCTTTACGGAAAATATCCCCTTTTCTAGCAGCCTCTTCATTAGACTTACAGAATAGAAAGTTTCTGAAGAAACGTGTTTCAGTAGCATAATCTTCTTCATCAAAACAAGGAAACAGTTCACTGTTTTGTAGAATAACTAATGGTCCGCTATCCCTTTGGCACTGATTCTTAATATCTTGAATGCCATGATATACATGTCCAAGAATCTCAATACCCTTGTTACAAGGTTGGTGTGTAATAATAGTTTTCATATCGCAATTTATTTTTTAAAGACATGTTTATGGCACTATCTCACATTTTGCCTTTGGAAACCATTTTTCCAACGTATTTTCAACTTCCGACTCTATTTCAGGAGTTATGTGTTTTTTCACTTTATTGTAGGCGAGCATTATCGCCGCAATCTCATCCACCCATCCTAAAACAGAAAAACGCTTTGCTGATATTAAACTAACCGGAAGGATCAGATAAGAAAGAGCCGAAACAATCATAATTTTATCAGAAGATGGAGTATCCGGACTTTTCAACACATAGTAAAGGCATAACGCTGGTCGTATAGATTCACGGCCAACACTCTTACCTATACTCTTTATATTCTCAAATAATTGATTCAAATCACAAAAAACACTATTTGTATCCATAATTATAATATTTATTGATTAAACATTTATTTGCTAACGGAAAAACTCCACAATCATTCTGTCGACTATTTCCGTCACAAATTTCTCGCCCTTTTTATAAGAAAATTGTCTTCTGATCCGATCAGGGGTACCAACAAAACTGCTTGAAGAGGCCATGCCTTCATCTTTGAATTCGATTTCAATATATACTAAACAACCGCCTTTACTTTTCACTCCTCTTATATATTGCAGCGAAAGAGAACTATAACAGTCATTAGTTTCTTCGTTTTTCTCGGTCAACTTTATTTCCTCGTCAGCTATAAGCCCCTTTTTATCCCGCGCCACAGTATCTAAAAGCCTTTTATTCAGCCGGGACACAATCTCACAAAGGTGTATATAATTAAAGTCACTCCTCTTTCTACGACGTTCCTCCCGTCTAGCTTCCCGCTCCTCCCTTTCTTGTTTCCGTTTAGGAGTTAATTCACAAATCCAATAAGTGTCCCTCAATTCTTCGCATATTTGTAGTGCAGATTGCTCACTCTCTCTCAAAATCTTATTTGCCTCTTCCTGAGTATCATATACACCTACCAAATATTCTTCCCGAGCAAAGGTATCCTCGCCCCACACTTCATATACTACTTCTTTCATGACTGTTTACATTTTAAATACTCGGATATTTTTCCTTTAGTTTCCTCATAAACGGAGTACTTATCCGTAAAGTCTCCATTCCATCAAACGGTGGAAGCAATACACATCTCTTATCCCTTATCTGATCCAGATAGCTTACATTAACTATAAAAGATTGATTAACCTGAATAAAACAGGGATGATAGCTCAAAATTTTCTGAGAATTCGTACTCCGTTTCAACATTAAAGTATGTTGATTACATAACACAGCTTCCCATTGATTACTTCTGGAATTGTATCGAAAATAACCGATATGCTCCAAACGAAGCAATTGTAGATTCCCTGTCATAGTGGTTGATAAAAAGATCTTATTCTGATCTTTTGCTATATCAGCAGAATACCCCATAGTAAATTCTTCCCTTGTTATAATATCCATAATATAAATATTTACCTATTGAACTTTAGATTATTACGCAAAAGAAAACATACCTAATCAATAACTTTAGAAGACACCTTTCGACCAGCCAACCGATCAAATTCAGTTTGAATATGCGACATTACAACATTATCCAACTTCACTTGTTTTATTACTCCCCAGATCTGAGGGATCGCAAAAGGCCACCAAACGCAGAAAGTTAATATAGCTGGTATAGCCTGTTGACCGAAAATACCAACGCCAGCTTTTACATACACATGAGGATTCGCAGGTGAGATTAAAATCTTTAAAGCTGTCTGAAGTCCTAATACTGCTTTAAAAAGATTTCCCTTCTTAACTGAAATATCCCATTCACCTGACGGTAACTTTACACCATCAACTTCATAACCATCATAGCGCAAAGTAGACATCAAACTACTAGCTACATCGTCAGCGTAACCCGATACATCATAAAATAACTGTGTAGATTTAAAAAGTCCCATATTCTTTCTATTTTACTGTTTGACTATACTGATAAAAAATGGGAGTAAGTTCTATAAATCAAGTGGCACATTTAAGTTATTTAAACAATTAGGCATTGAGGAAGTGGATATCACCCAAATAGATGAATGAATGTAGAACGGCATCTGCACTTGATAGATTAGGAGGGGGAGAAATGAAGGACGAACATCTATATCATTTTTATCAATATCACACCTAACTGTTTCAAAATTTGATATAAACCAGTATCCGATTATCCCCGCAAAGGACACAATATCAAATGCTCAGCATCAATTTACAGACGTAAAACATGATAATTATTAACTATATGAACAATTAAATACAGAGGCATTTTATGCTCTGTATTTAAAAGAAGATAATCATAGAGTTCATTTTCATATATTACTATAAACTCTCTAGATCGTTTTAAATTCGTTCTTCACATCTACAATACTAATAAAATTTTATATCCAAAATTGCAGTTTTGAGCTTATTAAAAGAGTTTTCCTTAGCTTGAACATTTGCCTCAAAATCCTTCTTAAGATCCTGTCCTGTAGAGTTTCCCATTGGCAAAGGACGCCCAAGAGAAGCAATAGACATTACTACCCCAAACAGGCTTACACCTACATGCTCAATATCTCCGCCATTTTTTTCCCAAAAACTCTTGCTAAATTTAAGATCACCAATAGTCTTTTGTATCTGTTTAACAACTTCAATTTCACCTAAATAAAAATAGCAAGTCATTAAACCTAAATATGCCAATAATAACCGTTCTCTTTTTTCTAGTATAATCGCTTGGTTAAAACGATCTACTGCCGTCAACAGAACCTGCCTATAAGTATATGAAGAACTAATCTGTTTAGCCTGTTCTAATAAAGCTAAACCTGATTCAAACTCCTTTTTAACTAATTTATCAATTTTGCCATCCACACTTTCCACTATTTTGAAATAAGTTGCAATTGAAATAGCAAGATTCTTTGTTGCAAATATCGTACTTATTAAGCTTATCATAAAATTCAAAATTAGTTATTTAACCACCTCCTAATTGATAATCATTCGATGCGTAAAGAACACGTTTAAAACATTTGGAACAAGTGACTAATGTTCTTGTTTCATTAGGCATCTCTTTTAAATATATATAAGTATTACAATGAGGACATTTCAGATAGTAAGTCTTACATTGTTCACAATAAAACAAATTAAGTGTTCGATAATCAGAATCTTGTTTTTGAGAACGAGATTCGCCACTCATAAAATGATCAAGACCATTTAAAATGAAACCACAAACAGCCAAGCCAAGACCTTCTTTCTCTTTTAAATCTTTAAATTTAGACCAAGACAAAAGGACTGTATTACAGTATGGACACTTGCTCATATGTCATATTTTAATAATATTAGTAGCTGTTGCCAACCTAAAGTATCAAGTTTACGCTTCATAAGTCGAAAGCCATCACCATAGATTTCATCAGTTCTTGCAGCAACAATTCTCGCTTCACTGTTACTATTAAGAGCAAAATCTGAAAATAAAATTTGGTGCGAAAGTAGTTGACAAAAACCTTCACATTCCATATCATTTAGTTTAATCTCATTTTCAAAGAGCCATACATGGCCTAATTCGTGAGCAAGAACCGACTTGAAATATACATAAGGAAGATCTTCTAACACCCATATATCATAAGTTTTAAACACAGTGGGTATACAAAGACCTGATGCAGATTCGTGTAGTTCTTCCATTTCTTGATGAGTTTTTATAAAATATCGAACCTTATCTTCATTTATTTGTATACCCAAAGTATTAAGAGTACACAACGCTTCCTTAACTCCCATATCTAAATGTTTACTATCATAAATGGGAATAATTCCGTTAAATGTATTTGGAAAGTCTAATAGATAAAAGGATGATAATGTCATATTTATAACTCAATAAAAAAATGTGTAATGTCGGCAAAGTAAAATACCATGCCGACATTTTTTATTATTAAACTTTCAATGTTAATGTTGTAGGAGCACAGTACTGCGGATAATGAGATTTAAAAGTATTCCACATATTCCAATCTACAACATATTCTCCATCTTTACAACTCTCAGATAATGCAATTAGCTCATCTTGTGTTGAAGAAGTCACTGGTATCTCGTAAGTTTCGAAATCTAAATTACCAGATATATTAATATCGAACACCGTAATAACAACAGCCATATTATTCTTTGTATGCTGTAGTGAGATTTCCACATCGCCCAAACAAACATTATTATCAGCCAACCTTTCGTTACCTTGAAGTACTTTAGAAATTAATTTCGGCTGTCCTACATTAACTGTCGCGAAGTTCGCGGCTTTGATAGGAAGTTTTGTTCCCTCTTTCACCAATATCGCATTGATAGAATCGGAATCTACACGGAGATCTGTACCTAATGTCTTAGGACATAGCGGTACAACCGTGTCATCATCAGGGTCAATAACACATTGTTTCAACATATGATGATATAAAGCAGCCCCTAGAACAACTGCCGTATCCATATTAGGAGCTAAAAAGGGCTCTCTGCCAACACAATTTCTTACCGCTTCTTTTACAACCGGATGCTTGCATGAACCACCAACTAAAATAAAACGGTCAATATCATCAATTTCTTTATTATTCTTCTTAACAGTACTGACTATTTTATCAGTAATCTCTGTTATATACGTATGGATAATACGCTCATAAGTTGATCTATCGATTGTGGTGTTTATGTACTGACATGAAATAGCTGCGGTATCGCTTACAGAGAGTTCTATTTTCACTTTTTCTGCGATTTCTTTGAGTTCCAATTCAGAACGGTATCCAGTAACCCCTTGCTCTATCATATATTTAACAATAGCATTATCAAAATCATCACCACCTAATTTATGATTACCATCAGGTATAAGTGGATTATATTTCGCTTTACCATCTTTACATGTATATTCAAGTACAGTCACATCAAATGTACCACCACCCAGATCGACAACAGTCAAAAGGCTACTTTGGTTACGATTTTGCCCATACATAATGGCAGCCGCAGTTGGTTCGTCAAGAAGCGCTATCGGATTCCATCCAGCATTGATAGCAGCTTCACGAGTAGCATTCCGTTCTCTGAATCCGAAATATGCGGGGACAGTGATAACGACGTCTGTCAATGTATCGTTAAGATATTCTTCAGCTCCTTTCTTTAGATACTTGAGAATTAGACTAGCCGCCATAACAGGAGTTATTTCTTTTCCTGACATATGATAAGTAACATCAGTACCCATATCACGTTTAGTCGATTTAAGAATTTTCTCAGGAGAAAGTGGAATACGCCGTTTTGCTTCATGGCCTACAGTGACTCCGCCATTGTCTTCAAACATGATTACAGAAGGCGTCGTCTCATATCCCTTTATAGGGATTACTTTTGTACGACCATTTTCGTACAAACTTACAGCACTATTTGTAGTGCCTAAGTCAATTCCAATAATTCTTGCCATATTTTTTAATATTATAGATTGAAAATATATTAAATATTAGGTATTGAAACAATTGCTTTCCGATTATAATGATCCGGTGCTATTGAAATGCCAACTTGAAGTACATCTGCAATTAGAGATGAGTTCGTATATAGCTTTCTCGTATGTTCATCAGGTGTAAAAAGGTCAAATACATCACACTTGGCATTGAACATGAATTTGGCATCATCCATCTCATCTACAAAAAGTCCCGGGTATATCAGAATGATATTATAGTCGGCAAATAGTGCCTTCATACGCATAAAGGCATCTTCAATAGTGCAAATATCAAATCCCATGGAAATAAGTTGAGGATGAATCCAATCCACTTGAGCATACAAATACAAACGCGTCAATTTACTAAAACTATCCGTTTTAGCGATTTCTTTAAGAAATCCGGAAGTTAGTCTAGCCGCAAGTTCCTCATCCTTTAAATCATAAATGCTATCAACCCCAAAATAACCTTTAATATCGTTCAAAACATGAGACTCCCATTGTTCATAGTATGACTCAACTCCATTGTCTAATCCAATGCCGGACATCAATGGATTCACTATTCGCTTCATCATTTGCTCAGATGAGACATTAGCAAATGCAGCTCGCAATTCCGAACAAACCACACATAAAGTAGTATCTATTTTAGTTATCAAATATTGTTGTTTACTGATCTGTTCAAAACGCTTTTCAGTTTTATTCAATTGAACTTGAAATTGCATTTGTTGATTTATCAATTTATCTTTTTCAGCACTAACTTCTTTAATTATATTATCTTTTGTGGCTAAATGACCAGTCAATGCCTCAACCTTTCTTACTTGAATACTTTTTTCTTTATTCAGTTTTTGAATCTCGGCAGTTAAGTCTTTAAAATTATGATTAAGATCGAATATCTGCTTTTGAGCTTTTGTGTTCAATTCTCGAAGCTTACTCTTTATATCATCTCGTGCTTTCTCAGCCTCTACTGTTTTTTTCTGCCATTGTGTCGCTCTTTCCTCTGCATCATTTATTTTATCCTGTGTACCTTGCAACTCTGATTGTACTTTCTCTACCTGTTCCTTAAGTGCACCTACATCTTCTTTCTGCAAATTATTTAAATACTCTAATTCTTTAACCTGTGAAACATAATGTTTTTCTTTCTCTTTAAGTTTGAGGATTTCCTCTTTTAAAGCCGACTTTGAGGACGTTTCTTTTCCTAGCCTACCAATTTTGCACACAAATCCTTTTATTTTAGATATTAATCCTCCTTCAGCCTCCTGTTTATGTTTTATTTTGCATGCGAAGAAAATTATTGCCAAAGCACCAAGTGTTCCTCCTATAATCCATTTCCATTCCCAGCACTCCTGTAAAAAACGCAAAATAATATTATCATCCGGCACTTTTTCAATTTGAATAACTTGAGAATTGCCTAATTCATCACAATAATTATAATCATCATGAATAAATTTTGCTTTTATTAGTATCTTATAAGATCCAGCGGATAAATTACTTGGGATAATCCATTTAGTAGAATCAGAACGATCAGATGACAATTCTATTTCTTTAGATAAAGAATCTCTTAGAATCACATGTAGGTCTTCATATTTCCAATTTATATTAGATAGTTTCATTTGTATTTTTATCGTACGAACAGTGGTATCTCTTTGCTGTTTAGAATGATCATCAATCAGCGAAAATCTATGTGCAAAATTTGAACGTAAATACTTCAAATGAAGCTCATTTTGATCATCAAGTGGCTCTATGCGGAAATATTCTTTATTAACCAAAGTTGCAATGATCGGTAGACTATCTTTTTCTAATATAATTTTAGTACTACTATACTGAGCAGTATAGTCATACCCAGTATGTGAGCTAGTCTTTTCGCCATTTTTAGTCACCCAAGACACTACCATCCTGTTAAATTTACATTTCTGTCCTGTCCTCCCAATAACTAATGCAGTCTTTTCAAACTTATTCCCCAATACTAATACTGAATCTCTACCATCTTTACCTTTCAAAACAAATGAATGTTCTATATTGGAAAAGAAGTTGCTTGTTCCTAAATTAATATTCTGCTCTTGTGCAAATAAATTAGTCTCCGGCAAAAAGCCTAAGAAAACACAGAGAATTATCAAAGTTTTATTTTTCATATTCTTCATTATATTAGTTTACATATATGGCCACATACTACGACGAAACGACTCATTATCCTGAATATCAATCACCATCGGAGCAGAAGCTTCGTTTGTGATAATTCCCGCATGGAATACCATTTCGTTATGTTCATTAACAACGATCCGAACTGGTACCTGAACTAAATCGATACGCGGATTCACAACTACAGAACGAGGGCTAAACTCAAACATGACAGAAATCAATTCCCTATTCTCTTCATCCCAATCTTTTGCAGGATCAGTTGAATATGACTGTACAAAATACGCCATTGGACTGCCGGATAGGTTTATCTTTGTTCCCCGAGTACTACCATCCGCACGATATATGTCCGTATCATATTGATAAATAAATACCCCATTCGTAGAATTAAATTCCAAGTTGGGCTCTTTTGTAGGCTTTGTAGTAGGAGACAATAATTCAACGTAAGTTGTTCGTCCATCCGGTTTCGTGTAAATCAGACCGTATGATGCATATATATTTTTATTTATTATCTTTACAGAACTACCTTCACCACAATAGGTAGTTGCAAAACTTAAAGCACCATTAACCACAATCTTTTTAAGATCATCACCTTTAATACGAATTACATAAACATCAGATGAACTATTATTCCAACGATATACAGCCTCCATCAAAGAATGTTCTATTCCTCTAGAAGAATCACCAAACTGCACGCTTCGTCCAGAAAGGACAACAGTATCAATCGGTACATTGCCCTCTTCTTTATTATAAATCGTAAAAAAGTTATCTAATAATCGACCTGTACATTCATTGATGAATTCTTGCACAGCATGATGTTCCCGGAGCTTCTTCAAATCAATCTCAACATCACTAAATGATATATTCTGATCACCTACCAATATTTGTTCTCCATTAAAATCATCACAAATGATTAAATCATCCGTAAACAGCAATGGTTTCACAAAGTTCTTGATAAAATGCTTCAATATTCCAGATAAACGCATCAAATTTGCATCAACAGAAGATTCAATAAGTATTCTCGGAAACTGAGGGTGTGTCTCAATCAATGCAGTAGCCAAAATATAGTCGAGATAGTTCCCAGCTTTATTAAGACCGATTTTAGCTTCAATGTTGACCGTACGTTCACTATCACTATCTTTCTTTATCGAAAGATAGGTGAGATCCAATGTTCCTGCTCCCATGTCATAAACCAATATATGTTCAATGTTATCAAGAATCTTCTGCTTGCACACTTCATCACGGTCTATATTTAGCGAATGCCATTTACTTAAATAATAACTGGCAATAGCATCAGACTCACTAACAAACCATATGTAATCTTTACGTATTTGCGGAAAGTTCTGAATAATTACATTCCGTAAATGATCAACATGCCGAGGAGTATAAGTATTAGGAATTGACAATATAAGTTTATTAACAGGCTCTGATGTAGTACCTATTTCAGGAACAATAAAGTCTAAAAATAAACTACGATAGACTGCTACAAATATCTCATCTACAGATAACGGTTTTTCCGCAAAATTAATCTCCTTCTTATCGGTATTCAGCTGTTTATATTGTAATGAGGAAAAATCAAATGATAGGGGTAACTGTTTATAACCGACCAATGACTTTACATAAGGCAATACAGCGCTACTTCCATAAAACTGTGGTTCGGATGGTGATAACCGTACAAAAGCATTTCGATATTCAGCAGTTTGCAAGACACCGTGATTGTATAAGAGAACATTAGAAGACAAAAATGGAGAACCTTGTTCAAACCTTGGACCTCTTAATTTTTGCGCAAACACTGACAGGAGTGCCTCTGAACGTTGATCTAAGTTCAGAACTTTAGATCCACGGTTGCTACCGTCACCATAAGCAGCAACAGTAGCAGAAGTACCAAAATCTATACACAGCCAATTTGTACCCGGGTCCTTTTCTATTATTTGTTCAATAGTTCCTACAAAGTGCATCAAAATCCCAGAATCAACCCCTGTTCCTTCTATATCCTCAATATAATCAAAATCAATCGTAGTGCTCACAGACACACAATCATCCATATCTAAAACCTTGGAATGAAGGAGAGTATATACCAACTCTATATTTGAACCAGGGGCATTAACAAATTTCATATTATCCTCCAGTTCACCCTGAACTCGTACTTCTACCGCATCGACCAAAGTACTATTCCTTGAAAGTTCCGCCATATTTGACAATTGATGTTTTACAACCAAGTTTCTCACATACACAGCAGCTCCGAGGTTTTCGGACTCATTTTCCGCCAGATTTCCAATTGTCACATGAAACAAATCAGTTGTTCCTGCAAATCGCACTTTCCCCCTTGGTATATACTGGATCCATTTGGCTTTTCCAATATTCAAATGGTCTCCAAGTTTCAGTTCACATCCATTCACCTTTACAGCCAGTTGTGTCAGTTGCCGATCACGAAATACCGTAAATGTTTCAGCCTTTGATTCAATAATGCGATTATTCAAATTTTGGATGGATAACGTAAAACTATATTCTTCAAAATCAGACACAGGATTACAAAGCTGTGTCATGTCAAGATAAATAGGGATTCTTATCTCATTTTGCGCGACGATACTTTTCAGCAACAAAGATTGCTGATCAATTGTTTTTTCCAAAACGGATTGTATCTGATCCGATGCACAGCGAACACCGACACCAACGTCAAAATAGGGATTACTTTCAATTATCTCGGTCAAATCCCCCCACAACGCAAGGTTCTCATTAAACACACGATTAAAACGTAAATCAATCTTAAGATCCAACATCATGGCATAACGCAAGAAGCATTTGTTTTCTACAACAAATTCTCCAATATTAACAATTTGATGTTGATAAGTGATACTAGGATAACTCAGTTCCATCCGATAGGAAGGAACAGGTATAGCCTTTTGCAACATAATCAGAACATCAAACTCTTCATTAACAATAGTATCAGATACCGTTTTTTGTGCATAGACTTTAATTCGAACAGTAAACTGCGTCAAATTTAAATCACTACAATCATGTATTGCTGAATCATCAAGAATAATCAGATAAGGGTTATTATAACTTTTGATACTTAGATTGTTAAGTTGTGCCCCCTCAATGCCCTCCAAGATACCTGTAAAACGAATTCTTACAAGATTTAATGGGTCATAAGTAACACTATCTGGTATTCCTGATATTTCAACCCACATTTTATAGAATGAAAGTTCGATATGCTTCAAATGGCCAAAAAACGATTTCTGTTCTGGAAAATCCAATGATTTAGAAGCAATGATGGTTTCCCCATTTTGCCCTCCGAAATATTTTGTTAATAGCATCATAATTTATATTTTAAATGTACCATTATCTTTATACTCCAAATTATTTTTGACTATTAACAAGACAATAGCTATCGCAATGATTACAAAAACGATTATAAAAATCCAACCCCACACGCTTGCAGCTACATCCTGGTTATCAGTCCAAAAAGAAGCTTTATACAAAACTTGGCTTAAAGGAATAAAGCCCAAGATCTTTGTATCTGATTCAAAAATGACATGAATTTCCCGATTAAGTCCTTTTGCCCCTTGCAATTCAGAACCATCCGGATGAAGCACTGTACGGTTATAAACACCATCCTTCAGTCGTACCCAAGATTTAAGAGACAAATTAATATCAGGAGAGTTTTGTTCTCGCGGCAAATCCAACTCAAATGATTCATATCCATTCAATGTTATAATATCATAATTTAAGAGCTGTACCTCTGTTTTCATCAACTCATAGTTGGGGTTATCATAAGAATGAGACAAACCAAAATTTACACGATAGCCAGACTTCGTTCTTTTAGCCGTAACTTCATGTGGAAAGTCAGCAATTGCTTCAAGTGAGAAATATTGCTGAAGGGGAACAAATTCGTATAGATCCATATACCCACCATCTAGTGTTTTTTCTGCAATCCAACGGCAAAAATAATTATGAGCCACTTTTTCGACAGTTTTAATGATTTCTGATCGTTTTGCCACTGTAAATCCCTCAACATGCTTCAACTCATCATAATAATCATTATTACCATTATACTTAAAATCTGATATAAGAATCAAGTAAGTTCTATTCACATAATTATTATCATCAGCTTTCGCTTGAAAAGCAAGAAAAGAGTAAGGTTTTGCAATACTTGTTACAGAATAGTAGACACCTGAAAATCGGGTATTCTGTACAGAGTTCCATAATAAAGCAATATCCCTCTTATCTGCAAACGGTTTCATTACAAAACATTTTTTCACATAATCATCTATTCTAGATGACTGTTGATTCAAACAATAGTTACCCCAAGACATAACACCTTTTTCTACCCCTTCCTCATTAAGCAAAGAATTAATATACAAAGGAATTAAGTCCTTATTTGCATTACGAACCTCACCTGTCCAGAAATCTTGAATACCGGACCTCATATCTAGAGCAACTATGACGTGAGTCTGCTGTTCCTTAGACTGCTGAGCAAACAAAAAGGAAGTCCAGAAATATAAACCTATAATTATAAGATATGTTGATTTCATTATTAACTCATTTTTAACGTTTCATTAAATATAATATCCGAACCGTCCAATTGACTGTTACGAATACAACCATTCACTTTAACAGTTGTAGAATCTGCTTCCAATTCCAGTTCAATCGGTATTTTTTCTAATGATCTACCATGTGCATAAATAGAGTATTTCGACAAATCAACATCTCCGACATGTAAAATATCCGAATCATTAGTATGTGTTCCATTTCCTTGATAAATAGATAATTTATCTAACAAAACCAAACTACAATCTTCATTATACCTTGTTGGGTAATATACCTGTCTCCCTATTGATGGTGTTACAGAATTTTCTTTAATCATTTGTTCTATTTGATGATTATATTTCTCAACACCTATAGCATGAGGTACTCGAGTAACCACAGAAAAAGCTTTTATAGAAGGACCAAAAGGGTTGATGCCTTCTACAAGAAGAGCCGAATATATCGCCGCACCTTTCGATACATTTAAAAATATATCCTCATCATCACTTTCTAAAAACTCAGCACACGAAAAGGAGTCTTTAAATAATCTCTGTATCAACGGAATTCTAGAAGTACCTCCAACAGGAACAATTGTATCTATGTTGACAGCATGAGTACCGGCTTTGGAAATCAATCGGTCTAAACAGCACTGAATTCTTCCTATTATGCTATTGTTTCCCATAGACATCAACGACTCTAATGTGTCTCGACTGATTTCAGTATCTATAAAAGTTCTTCCCGCAGAAGAAGGTAAATTCGTGACTATCACACTCGCGATATCAGATGACGACAATATCTTCTTTGCCTTTTCTACTTCGTTTAAAAGTAATCCTCTCAGCCTTTTCTGATCACACTTTGATAATGCATGGTAATCAATACCTTCACTCTGAATCACATATTCACAAAGCAAATTATCAATATCATCACCACCTAAATCAGATACACCATCATTGGCCAACACCTCAAACTCCACATTAACACGATTAATAGAAAACCTAACCAATGTCAAATCACACGTCCCTCCTCCGATGTCATAAACCAATAACGTCCTTTCACTGATATTCAATGACTTGTTTTGAAATAAAACATAGATTGCCGCAGCAACTGGTTCTGGCAATAATTCAATTTTCGGAATTAAACCAAAAACCTCTTTAAAAGCAATATTAGCCGCTTCTTTAATGATCTGATTCTGTAACTGCTTAAAATAATATGGCACTGTCAGCGTAACCATTTGAGGCAGCATCTCCAGCTCCGTAGATTTGACTTCTCGTAAAAGTCCTATCAAAATCTCCGATATAATTCTTTTTACATCAAAATTTCGTCCACCGACCTCCACTTCCTCCTCAAGAATCCGTCGTTTTATTGAATGGATTATATTTTCGGGTTCTAAGTTGCGACGATTGTAAGCCAATACCCCACCCTTCAATATTCCTGATTTAGATTCGTGGTATACCAAAGATGGGTACATAAAAGATCCAGTAACAGGTAAGCTATAAACGAAACTTCCCCTTCGATGCAGTTCATCTGCAAAAGACGAAATTACAGAATTAGAAGTTCCAAAATCCAACCCTATAGGAGGATTTAATCTCAATCCTGTGATTGGTTTACTATGTGACGGAAGAATTAACATGAGATAACAAATTAGATCTTACAATATGCTACAACTTTAGTTTTTTCAAGAATAACCTTCGGGCATCCCGGAAGATTTAAATCAAAACCAAGTGCGGTTGCCTCTTGAATGATTCCGGTTTCATATTCTGATTGTGGCTCTGTCGCTACTATATCACAAAATTCTTCCACATCATCATACTTAGTCCCATGTGTTACTTCGTTATGTATCGATACATTAAGAGTTAACAAGTAGTTCATCCATATAGTACGCATTGAACACAACATTTCGCTCCAACGCATCTCTGCAATATCTTCTGTTATAAGTCCGGAAACCTTATTAAGATCACTTCTTATGGCATTCACAAGGCGATATAAATCAGCAAATACATTCTTATATAATAACTTAATCAAACCATCCACCTCATCTTGGAACAGATTCGTATAATCATACAACAGATTATCAATCATAGAATCTTTTCCAGTCAAAACCTTCAATTTATCAATCAATGCCTGAGCAGCATCAATAATACACTGTAGTGCAAAATCATCATCATTTCCAACATCCATACGGTGTACTAAAGAAGACTGAATTTCTTTAATGCTTTCTTCTGAAATATCTTCATCTTTTGTCAATGAGACTAATATCAGTGATTCACTCTCCAAAACAGAAAACACCTCTGCTCTCTTATCATAAAGAGGACCATATTTATCCATTTGCAAAATTTTAAGCAGCAAAGATTTAAGTTTCAATTCAACACCATCCAAATATTTAAAATAGAGAAAAAACTGCTTTGTCTGAGTATTTGCAAGCTTGTTAAACAGAGGATTTGTAAAAACACTGGTTTTGATCCTCCAATAAGGAATATTTAAAGGTAATGGAAAAGAAGTATTCGGTTCAAGTTTATTTAACTGAACTTTAATAGCCATAGGTGTCACACTTTGGGCATCTTCCTCAATTACTTGTTTTAAAATATCTCCCCAACGCTTAGTTTCTTCTGAATCATTAATATGATTTGGCAAACAAATACAATCAAAATATTTCGACAATAATTCTGTCTGTAAAATTGCATTCGAAAATTCTTTGAAAGATTTCTCAAAGTCAAAATTGGCCTTAATAATAGTATCTTTCATATACTGCATTTGATCCTCAAGACGATTAATCAACGAGAATTGTTCTTTATAGAAACACTCTCGCTTTCTCACTTCTTCAAAATCCAATGACATCTTATCTATTTCATCCTTCATATTTTGCAACAAAACCATTTGCTCTTTTGAAAGAGGATTGAGAGATTCTTCATTGGTTTCTTCTATTTGATTCTCAGAAACCATTTCTTGACCAGATTCAACTATTTTTTCTTCCGATGTTGTTACAGAAGCCTCATTAATGTTCGCTTCCGAACCTTCTACCGGAACAGCATTTGGTGTGCGCATCAATATTTCATTCTTATTTTCTTCACTCATAATAAAGTTGTTACATTATTACCACTCTGATAAAAATCCAATGTTTTCTCTACGAAAAGATCTGACCCGTCTTCATTTCCACCTTTGACAGTAATCAAAGCTTTAATTGAAGTCGACTCAGCAATCAACTCAACTTTGATAATTATGTCACTTGGCTTACGACCATGAGCCCAAATCCTGGGAAATTCCACATAGCCGACATTAGCTGTTCCCTGACGTATATCAATCTTATTCAGTTCAACAAACTGCCCATCAGCAGATAAAGATTGCGGTTGATACAATTTAGTTCCCCTAGCCGGAGTCATAACATTCCGTCCTATTATCTGGTCCACCCGACCATTGGACGTAACAACACCAATCGAATGAGCCGTATTCTCAATTATTTCAACACTATCCCATCTGGCAAGATGATTATTCGCGTTATGATTCTTATCCAAGATACTGGCAGCCAATAGAGCTGCACCTCTTGCAACACCTTCACTTATATTACCTTCGAATATCTTATTATCCGAAAACTTTCGGCTAAGAAGTTTCTTGATGCAAGGTATACGACTTGAGCCTCCAATGAGCACAACACGATCAATATCGCTAAGTCTTAGACCAGAAGCGTCAACTGTTTCAGTTATTACATCATCTATTTTAGCGCAGAAGTCAACTTTTAAACCTAAATTTCCCTTAACGCAATCCGTGAATTCACTTTGTTGTATTACTTTATCTAAAGCTTTGGAATCATAAAAAAATGGTGCAACAATCATTGTGTCGTCCGGAGCAACAGACAAAGCACATTTACAACGTGTACTTTCTTTACTAAGTGCTAAAAGTATTCGATCTTTAATACTGCCTTTTTCAGGACAACTGTCAATATCAATACCCTCGGACGCGATAACATACTCCTTTAGAGATTCATCAAAGTCTTCACCGCCTAAGCGGGCATCCCCTCCGGTAGAAAGTACTTTAAATTTAACTGTTCTTTTATCTAGATCATTTAGTATGTGGAATACCGTAACGTCAAATGTCCCACCTCCCAAATCGAAAATCAGAACCTTGGCATCTTTTATGTCATTAGGATGCTCAAAAACGTAATCTAAACCTGCTGCAACCGGCTCTGGAATCAATCTTAAAAATATTTTATCCGAATAGCCGGGCCTCCCTTTATATAAACTATCCAAGGCTAGACGAACCGCCTCAACAGTATGCTGATTCTGTACTTCAGTAAAATAATAAGGCACAGATACAACTAACCCTTCCGGAACGAATGTTTTAGGAGATTCTACGTCCTCTGCCACTTTTAGTAATTCACGAAGTATTATAGAAGACAACTCAACAGGGGTTGTGGAAAAATCCCCTCTTCGTATGGTCGCATTTTGGTCCATTCCACGCTTAAAAGCAGAGAAATACATATCCGGCAATAATGCACCCTTATTCAAAGCAGCCTGCCCAACAATGTATTTTGTTCTGTCATTCACATCTTGCATAAACACCTTAGATGCCATCGTATATCCACCTTCCAAGGGTACATGATAAACATTAGCACCAACGTGTCCGGGAGTATTTTCCCATTTTGCAATTGCACTATATGTCGTGCCCAAATCTATACCAATAGGTACACCCATTTCTTTATTTTTAAGTTAATACTTCCAATTGATTTCTACCGCCTCTCCATTCTCTAATTGAGCTTCCACAACTACTGTATTATCATCAAATACCGTCATCGTCGTTTCTATTTTCAATGTACCACGTGGGACTCTGGGAATACGCATTTCATATTCACCAATCCATGTAAATAAAGGAGTTTCTTCTTCATCCTGTTGATGAACATACGCAGAAGAGACATGTGCTCCATTTTCAAGAGTAGTAATCTCTATCGCCTCCTGAGTAATCCAGCCGGTAATGGTCGCCGAACCACTTTCATTGGAGTTTGTAAACGTTGTTTTGAACGAGAGTGAATGTGTTTCTTTAGGGATTTCGGTTCCCTTGATCAGCATCGGAGCAAAAATACCATTCTCTATCTCAATACCATAATGATGAGATAACTTCCGAATAATCTCAGGTCCCTCCCCCGGCAGTGCAGCTCCATAATAAGCAGCACCTTGAGATACAATAGTATCCATATTATCCGATTGAAAAGGTTCCTTTCCCAAACCTGCTACAATAGAATCTTTAACCCAAGGTCCCTTGCTTGAACCACCAACCAAAATGATCCGATCAATATCATCAATTGTGATATTAGCTTGTTTTATCGCTTCTTTGGCACATGCGATAGATTTATCCAAAAGGGGAGTAATCGCTTTTATAAATTCATCTTTTGACACGATAAAATCTCCATTATAATCATTATCTCCTATCGGCATATGGTTTATAGAGAAATTTATTTCTGTTTCCCCTAAAGAAAAATCTATTTTCTTTTCTTCGGCCAATTCCTTAAGCATCGCTTTAGCTTCAACAGTTTTAGGATCAGTCAAAACATTGATACCACTTTCCGCTTCAATATGTTGTGCTACGATTTTTGCCAGAGCCCAATCTAAATCATCCCCACCCAACTGAGCAATGCCTTTTGTCGACAACACATTAAAATCAGGAAGTTCTCCAACCTTAGATACAATATTTAAAATCGTTACATCAAAAGTTCCACCACCAAAATCATATACTAGAATATTCTGCTCTTTTTTCTTCTCGGGGTCAAAGAAGCCCATCTTTAAACCATAAGACAAAGCAGCAGCTGTTGGTTCTTCCAACAAATAAATACCTGATGCACGACCATTATCAGTACGAATTAAATCCCCATTATCATTGGTCTCACCGAATCCCGCTAATTCCGCAGCTTCTAATACATGTTGCTTATAAATAGCTCCGGAATTAGCAGGCACACATATAACCACACGTTCAAAATTGCCATCACAATATGAAGAATTATGAGCTTTATCACGCAACTCTTCAAGGATTTTAGCTGCAATATCTACAGGAGAAAGCTGCTCTGTCTCAATATTGAATTTATCTCGCATAAAAGGATCATCTTTCCAGTCTTCACTTTTCATCAAAGATTTGGTTGAAGAAAACACTTCATTTGGTTTCAGTATAATATGACGTTTAGCAATACTACCAACCTTTACTTCATCTAATTTTCTTCCGACGAAGCGTACCACAGAAGGCATAGAAAGATTCCCGGCCCCATCTATCGGAATCACAGGCAGTGATCCTTTCTCATAAATAGATACACTCGAATTGGTTGTTCCAAGATCTATACCTAATATTTTTCTTGACTTTCTTACTATCATTTCAGATTCCCTTTCTATATATATTTTTTAGTAATTCCAATCTGCAGTTACCGGAGTGCCATTCTCTAATTTGGCAGAAATAGCAATTCGATTATCATTAAAAACAGTTAATGTTACTTCGATATTAAGAGAATGTGCTGCTGCTTTCTCAAATGACAATACAAACTCTCCTATATAATTGAAATATTTCTCTCCATTCTCTTCTTTATGGACAGAGACAGAAGATGTTTTCTTTCCATTAGTATCAACTTTTATATCAACATCTTTTTGCGTTGACCACCCAATGATAAACACTTGCCCACTGTCATCCGGATTGGTGAAACGAGCCATATATGAATACTCCTTATGATCTTCGTCAAATTTAAGCCCTTTTTCAATCATAGGAGAAAAATAGCCACCATTTACCTCAATTCCTATATGATGAGTCGTTACATTATTAATAATACTATCAGAAGGTGTAGGCTTAATGACGGAAGGTACTCCCACCTCTGATTGATTCGGGTCACCTATCGGTGGTGGAAAATCGCCCGTGGCATATCCCCCGAATATAGCGGCTCCTTGAGATACTATAGTATCAACATTATCTGCAACATAAGCCTCTTTAAAGCGTTTTGAAATAGCATCTTTTACCCAACATCCCTTGCTTGACCCACCGACCAACACTATCCGGTCAATATCATCAATTGACAAATTGGCTTCTTTCAAAGATTCTTCGACACAATCCAAGCTCTTATCAATAATCGGTGTAATAGCCTGCATAAACTGTTCTCTTGTAATCGTACAATCCAAATTGCAAGGCACTTCAGCATCTTTGTCTTCAATAAGATTCAGATGTTCAAACAGAACTTGTTCTACTGAAGGATTGGAAAACTCTATCTTATTATTCTCCGCCAACTCTTTTAGAACAGCTTGCGCCTCATAAATAAATTTCGGACGATTACCTTTATTATCTTTTCGCGGATCTAATAAATCAATACCCGTCTCTTGATAGAATTGCTCCGCAACAATCTTCATCAAAGCATAATCAATATCATCCCCACCCAGCTTGGCTATACCGCGAGTATTTAACACTGAGAATTTTGGTTGGACTCCCCTCTCCGACACAATATGAAGAATCGTAACATCGAAAGTTCCTCCACCAAAATCATAAACCAGAATATTTGCCTCTTTCGACTTTTCTATTTCAAAATACCCGGATTTAAAACCATAAGCCAGAGCTGCCGCCGTTGGCTCCGGTAAAATGATAATCCCCACAGGAGTGCCATTCGCCTCTGTTTCAAGTTCATTTGTTTGAGGATTACGCACGCCAAAACCTGCCGCTAATGCAGCCTCCACTATTTGCTTCTTATATATCGCTGTGGAATTCGCAGGAACGCAAAGAACTATTTTATCAAAATTCCCATCCTTCCCATACTCAGAGTTCTGGGCATGATCACGTAGAGCTTGAAGTATATGCGTAGCAATGTCAGTTGGAGTAATAGTTTTATCCTCAAAAGTAAATTTGTTTTTTATATCCTCATTCTGTGACCAACCGTCACTTTGCATTAACGATTTAATAGAACTAAACACTTCATTAGGTTTGATAATAATATATCTTTTGGCTGCGCTACCTACTACAGCAGCATCTAATTTCCGATCGGGAAAGCGCACAACAGAAGGAATCGTTTTCTTATCAATACCTTCCACGTCTAAGACCTTGATAGCACCATTTACACAAATTGAGACACATGAGTTTGTTGTACCAAGGTCAACACCTAAATAGTGAGAATTCGAAATAGGGACAATTGGAGTCATATAATTTTAGTTTAAGTTGTTAAACAAATCTTCTAAATCAGACGTTTTTCTTTGTTCTTGCACGTAATTAGCATATGCACCGGAATTTATCCAGTTCAGTAATTCAGCAGCCCTCATAACCGTCCACGGATGTGAAGCATCTGCAATTGATATAAACTTTATAACTTTATTCAATGCTTCATAATCTAATTGTTTGAAAGCAGTAGCCTGTTGGATGAAAGTCTGATAGTTCATCTCATTATATTGTTTGATCGGCATACCTGCCATTTTCATAAATGCCCTGATCGTTGCATCCTTATTCTGACAACATAACAACCCTGCACGGTCAGCAGTAAACTCAGACATACGATCCCAATAAAACAAAGCATACTGTAATGGAGCAGCAGCAATACTTCCGAATGGGATAGAATCAATAATGTAATTTATCACTTGCCCCATCATATGATAAAGCATATGATTACTCTTTACATGTCCGCATTCATGACCAATTACAAACATTATTTCATCATCATCGCAAAGATCTATGAGCCCGGAATTTAATATTATAATAGGATTTTCAGCTCCCACAGTACAAGCATTAATATCATATCCCCATTGAATATATAAGTCCGGCACCTTTTTCATATCCAATATCTCACAAGCATACTGCAAATACTCATAAATTTTAGGATAATTATCTTTTGTCACCTTCAAGTTACTACCAGTATACTGAACTGTGTATACTTTCTCTATCATATGTTTGGCTATGAAATTACCAACCATACTCAATCCCGGGGTAGCTTTTAAAGCCTTCAATGCTTTTTGATCGAAGGGATGCTCATATTGGGAATGATCTAAACCTGTGAGAATTTTCTTGTTCCTAATCATATCTTATTTATTTCTTATTCTTTATCAAAAACCCCGATTAATGTTCTTCTTTATCTCCGCAGCCACAAAATGATTATAATATATTTCCAGTTCCGAGATGCGCTTGGCATAAACAGGATGAATATTACTCAATTCATAATATTCCATCAACATACCAGTCTTTTTCATATAGTTTTTATTTATACGATAAAAGAGTCGCTTTATAACATTGATATCTTTACAGCATAATAAACCGGCTCTGTCTGCTGTGTATTCAGCACAACGATGCCACAGATTTAATGGCACATCAATCATATCTGAAATTATCGGACCTAAAACCTCAGAAGAGTTATTTAAGTTATCCAGAAATCCCTTTACTATGTGACAAATCATATTTTTCTGAAGAATGTGTCCCAATTCATGTCCTATCATAAACTTCAACTCATCATCAGTGAGACAAGCCACCGATTTTTTACTAAGCAAAATAACAGGTGATTTATCCGTTCCGACACTCAATGCATTAATGCCCTTCAGTTGATTCGTCACCATTATCTCCGGATAGTTAGTAACATTCAGTGATTGATAGCATTCTTGCACAATCAAAAATAAATATGGATAATTCATCTCAGTAACTTTCTGACTATTTAACCGAATCTTATCTATCCGGTTCTTATAATATCGATCAACAACAAGATGCAAGCTCTTACGCACAAAGGAGTTGGACATAATAACATTAATATAATTATCACATGGATAAGCGTAAGGCAGAACCTTTTTCTTTTCATTTATAGAAGGCTCAATATTACGCTTTGAATAACCCCAATCAATCGTCAATTCTTTTAATCTTATTATTTTTTGTTCTAATATAGCCATTCTAGTGATTGTTTATTTCCCTTAACATTTGTTTCAATCGACTTTGAACAAACCGACTACCTTGCATAGCCTCTATTCGATCCACATCAGAAGGTTGATTCATGTTTTGTTTTGGTGCAAATGCAGCAGCAGATAATGAAATATCAGAAAACGACACATCAATTTCAGTTGAAGACTTTTCAGCCTCTTTACTCCATTCACCAAGGTAATCATTTGCATCATCATCCATCAAAAACAAAATATTCTCCATTTCCTCTGGATGCAGACATAAATACCGTCTCACTTCACGCCGTTCTTCTAACGTCGTTTTTCCCTCCACATAACGAGCAATCAATTCATCACTTAGTTTCATAAACATTCTTTTTTCAATTCATTCATAATAGTTGAAACTTCTTTCAAGACGCGCGACTTTCTTGTGTATATATACCCTACAGTAGGAATTACTTCTTTTACACTACCATCAGATGTATTTGGTACTTTTCGTATTTTTATCTGCCCTCTCTTTCTCCATTTCTCAGCCAACATCTGAGATAGCTCTTTAGGAGAATATCCTTCCAACTCTTTCAACAGAATAAATCTGTCATCTTCATCCTCTAAACAAGAGATAGCTTCAAGCAATAGTACTGCATCCAACGGATCATAATCAGGCTCCGATTCCGGCAAATCCATGACGTCTTTCATATCCGACACATTTATACTGACGGTTTTCTCTTGAAAACCTATCAATTCAGCACGTTTTTCTTGAAATAAATTTGAAGCAACCCTACAAGTCCAAGTTTCTAATTTAGATTTAAATTGAAAAGATCTCAATACTTTCCATCCTCTATCATCACCTTTTAAATGTATATACAATTCATCTATAAGATCATCCAGATAATACAAAGTCCTGTAATACCGATATGCCAGAAAGCAAAATCGATTATAATATTTTTCATATAATAAGAAAGTAAGCACTTCCTCATTACCTTTCTCAACGACCAAAGAAATAATCTCCTGATCCGAAAGTTTGTCGTATTTGTCTTTCATATACATCTTAGTACTCTTCCATTCAAAAGTATTGACGTATTGCATTTTTGCGGAAGGGTCTAGATATAAGAAAAGCGTAGACCCAATCGCCATCCGTCCCCAGGTATCGCCAAACACCCACTGCACAAATGAACAAATTCGTCTACGCTCCTAAAATTATAAGAAGAGTCATAGTACTTCTTCCACTTCTTACAAAATGGAAAAAGCCCTTAGATATACAGGTTATAATAATAGCAGTTACGATCGTTTTACTTCATCCTGGCAGTTCTTAAAATTGGCGATTTCAGGGAACCGGAATTAGCTTACGCTCAATAACTAATATTTCATTTTAATAAAAGATAAGTCACTTTAGACTCATCATCTGCAAAGATAAAGGGAAAAAAGAATTATGCAAATAAATTCGCCATTTATCTAAATAAAATAAAAAAGCAGCACGATAATCGATAGTTACTTTTAACGAAAACGATATACCATGCTGCTAAGATTTGTCCTAGCGCAATCTTAAAATTTGGCGATTTTAGGGGACTAGGACAAATATCTTTCTTTATTTTCCATCCACTATATCGTTACAGATTTTCAAATGTAGGGATTTATGTTATAGAAAAAAAGTACAAAAAGGTATATTTGTGTCTAAACAGGCAAAAAGCAAGATTATTACTTCGATAAACATGTTTATTGCAGTGTTTTTTTATTTTCAATCTTTCTACAACAAGACTATCATATATATCAAAAATTGCTTTTTAATCTTTCATCTTTCACCAACATCCACTAATCCACTTATTCATAGTACTTTTAACTGGTGAAAGATCCCTTTTCTATCTTTCACCTCATCTTTCATCTTTCACCGCATCTTTCACCTCACATCGTATCATTTCACACCAGTCCTATATTACTTGTCTCCAAAAGTATTAGTAGGTAAGTTCCAGTCTATTAGACATAAACTTCCGTTCCTCTAACAACAAACTTCCTCTTTATCAGAAGTAAACTATAAATGCAGGTTCTGTTTTTATAAATGAAAGCTTCATTTATAAAATCAAAGCTTTTATTTTTATAAACGAAAGTTGCATTTATAGATTGCTCCTAGTCAAAAACAACTTATCTATTAGAAGAAAGGAACTTTGCTAAAGGAAGAGTAGAACTTTACTATTAATAGATGACACTAGAAGTAGCAGACAACAACCTCATATAAAGAATATAACCTATATATTTGGAGAGGTAAACAATAAAACATACCTTTACCACGCTTTTATAAGAACGACATAAACAATAACAAATTTATCATGAAAATTACTTTGATGCGGGATAACGATGGGGCAACAACCATGCGGACGTTAGATATAAACCTACAAATAGAGGCGATGAAGCATGAAACGAAAGCCCAGCCGGTTACTAATCTACGCACGAGCATACGTTACGCATCACCGGACTACAGGCTGGACGAAGCCAAGAAACTAGCCAAAGTAATCCCGGCAGCAACTTTCCGGAAAACGGTCAATGGAATACAGATGACCGGATACAACGGAATCATCCAAATAGAAATAAACCATCTGGCAAACCGCGCAGAAGTGAACCGGGTGAAGCAGGAAGCGGCAGAACTTTCACAAACTTTCCTTGCCTTCATGGGCTCCGGCGGGCATTCCGTAAAAATATGGATAAGATTCACACGTCCGGACCAATCACTCCCTCAGAAGCGGGAAGAAGCTGAGATCTTTCAGGCACATGCGTACCGAAAAGCGTTCAGCCTCTATCAGCCTGCACTCTCCTACCCCATTGAACTGAAAAATCCGACACCGGAACAATTCTGTCGGCAAACGTATGATCCGGAACTTTATTACAACCCCGATTCTACCATCATTTATATGCGCCAGCCACTGGAAATGCCTTCAGATACGACTTACAAGGAAACAGTGCAGGCAGAAACATCCCCATTCAAACGACTGATACCGGGATACGACAGTTTCGATACGCTCTCGGCACTCTTCGAAGCAGCTCTGAATAAAGCATACCGATCATTAAGCGAACTTCAGCCGCGTGCGCACACTCGCTCTAATGAGGATTTGAAGCCTTTACTGGTTCAAGTAGCCAGGAATTGCTTTCAGGCAGGTATACCGGAGGAAGAAACCGCTCGCTGGGCAATCGCTCATTTCTATACCCAAAGGAAGGAATACCTCGTTCGCCAAACGGTACAGAATGTATATACAAGTGAGAAAGGCTTCGGAAAGAAATCTTCCTTGACAGCAGAGCAGGAACTGGAATTCCGAACAGGGGAATTTATGCAGCGACGGTACGAGTTCCGATACAATACAATGACGACGGTAACGGAGTATCGGGAACGAAATACGTTTTGCTTCTGTTTTCGTCCTTTAAGCAGCCGCATCCGGAACAGCATTGCCATGAATGCAAGACTGGAAGGACTCAATCTTTGGGACAGGGATGTAATCCGCTATCTAGATTCGGATCGCGTCCCGGTTTTCAATCCTGTCGAAGACTTCCTTTTCGGATTGGATATTCACTGGGACGGACACGACCGAATACGTGAACTGGCATCCCGGATACCTTGCAACAATCCTCACTGGCCCGATTTGTTTTATCGTTGGTTCCTGAATATGGTGGCACATTGGCGGCAGATAGACCGGAAATATGCAAACTGCACAGTTCCGCTACTTGTCGGTCCGCAGGCATACAGAAAATCTACTTTTTGCCGGAGTCTGATTCCACCCGAATTGCAGGCATACTATACCGACCGAATTGATTTCAGTAACAAACGGGATGCAGAGTTGTCTCTCAATCGTTTCCTGCTTATCAATATGGACGAATTTGATCAGAACAAGGCAAATCAACAGGCATTTCTGAAACATATTCTCCAAAAACCGATTGTCAACATCCGACGACCAAGCGGTACAGCTACTCAAGAGATGCGTCGGTACGCTTCTTTCATCGGAACCAGTAATCATAAAGATTTGCTGACCGATACTTCCGGCAGCCGACGCTATATTGTCATCAATGTGACAGGACCGATTGATTGCTCTCCTATTGATTATGAACAACTTTATACACAAGCCATACATGATTTGTACAAAGGAGAACGATACTGGTTCGATACGGAAGACGAAAAAATCATCACTGAAAACAATCAGGAATTTCAAGTCATGCCAGTTGCAGAGCAATTATTCCATGAATATTTCCGGGCTGCAAAAGAGGAAGAAGAGGAATATGAGCAACTTCTTGCCATCGAAATACTGGAGCAAGTACAACATGACAGCAAGATTCGTGTATCTGTCTGCAGTATTGTTGAATTCGGAAGAATCCTACAAAAGAATAAAGTGCCTTGCGTGCATACCAAACGTGGCAATTTCTATAAAGTTGTTCGGATAAAGCCGGGAAGAAGATAAATGAATACGGGGGAGGCTGGCTAAAAGGGCGGTAGCACCTCAAGCCTCCTCCTTCGGGAAGAGGAGATTGGAGATAGAATCGACCTTTTAGTCAGCCACATTCGCTTCATTAGTTTCCTTCACTTTCTTCCCGCCAATAATATTCAGAATAATGTTCATAGCCCCCTTTCCCACGAAAGAAGTACCGACTACGACAACTTTGGGCAAAGATTTCAGTGCCTCTTTCACGGCTGCACGCTTGGCTTTTCTTTTAGCTTTGATTCCATTTAACGAATTCATTCCATCTATCAGATAGTTACGCGTCACGTAACCGATACGTAAAGTCATCAGCGAATTCACGATGCCATCGCATATCGAACCGATGACTACTCCCGGAATTTTCACGTTAGACAGAATGCTCAAAAAGCCGGTATCTCCTGAAACTGTATCTCCTATGTCGTCCAAATCCACATCCACATCGGCACCATCGGCGGCAGCATCGGAAACGTCGATATCGGACGCTGCATCCGAAGACTGGTCTGCCAATGAACCGAAGGGGGCAACCGAACCCATATCTCTAAAGACCTCCGATGCGACGAAAGTCATTAATGAAGTAACCAGAATATTGACATACTGCCGGAACAACTGTTGCCTTGTAGGTCGGAAGCCGGAAGCAACAATCACATCCTCTATCATTTTATAATTCATATAAAGCACGGATACCGTGTCCAGCTTTCCATTCTGCGAAATAGCCGTAATCATAAAGACAGATTTTGCCCATTCTATAATACGACGATTGATACCGATGATACGAACCGAATACATATCCTCTATACGCGGACCTGAAGTTTCTTTCAGTTCTCCCCCTTCAATGCGCAATTTCAACTCTTTGCTTATGATTTGCACCAGTTCTTCCTTACTCGTTGCATAGCGTTCCAAATCTTCACGCAATCTTTGCTGATGCAGTTTTCTCAACTCGGGACAGGACTTATCTTTAGGTATATAATTGCAGTTATCCGCCAGTTTATGTCCAAACGCAACAAGTTGTGCAGTATTCCACTCCCCATCAATAGACAAAGCCGGAAACTGCGGAGCACGATGCACCCGAACGACCGGATGTATAACGACGGCATAAAATACAACCAGAATCAAGGTGTAAAAAGCATACTCTGCCCACGCAACCTGCGATAAGGAGGCTATTTTCTCACCAATAATAATGATGTTACCCAACAATAAAATCACAAAAGAGCCCAAAAACAGGAGTGTGATAATTAATAAATTTCGTTTCATTGGCTTATTCTTATCTTATTGAATCCTTAAAACTCTGAACTTGTGCATTTATTGACCGAAGCAACGCATCCTTCCTGTCAAATTCTTCTTTATCAGACACCAGCGCATTCAGATACATTGTTTTTTGTTGTTCCAAAAAATCAATGATACTTTGTTTGCGTACAGGCACATACTGATCGTAAAGGTCATTAGCCGCCTTATATATACTCTTACCGACAGTCAGCTGAAGATATCCTTTGATCGTTTTTCCGGTATGCGTATGATCGATTCCAGTGATACATTCCATCGCTTTTCTCAGGAAACTCTGAATTTCCATTGTCGAATAAGTCCCGAACGGATTGGGTATTCCGATATGCGGAACAGTCGGATTATTAATATTCTTCACATCAAAAGCTCCCTGCAAATCAAAATCGACCGCCGGAAAGTCTGTCACTTGTGGCACTGAGTCAAAAGGTACACAACCTTTTTGCTTCAGAAAAGTATTCATCTTCTCTATAAAAGCCACATCATCTTTCAAGTTAGAGAGTTTCCGCAAATACTGCCGGGCCAGGCTATGTTCATGGGAATCAAGGAATTTACTTTTTATCGCCGCTGACGAATCAGTCATAAACTTTGTAACAAGGCTGCGTGTCGCATCTTTCCCCTTCGCTCCACCGGCAAATGCGGAATTACATCCGGAATCATAATACTCCCTAACGATTTCAGTAAACTCTTTCAAATCATCATCAATATAGACTTGCACCATTTTTCTAAAATCGCTCCCATCGTAACTAAGTTCACTCGCCTGACGGAGTAACTCGTCAAACGAAGTTGCCGCAGCCTGATATTCTATATCGATTGCTTCCTGTTGACCAATTGATTCTCCAACTAAATTATCCAGTTTTTCCAACTGATTCAGCGTTCTTCCGATTACGCTTCTCAGACGTATATCAGTACTATTGGAGATCACCTTGCCATACAAATCCTTCTCAAATCTCTGAAATTTCGCAGCTTCTTCCTGAAGATCCTCCATTCCCTCATAGCTGGCAGCATCCGCCACTTTTCCCAAGTTCAAACTATATATATTCTCCTTCAACTGGAAGTTACGTCTGCCCATTTCATTCTCGGCAAATTCTACCTGTGCCTTAATTACAGCCTGCTTCTCCTCTTCCGAATGCCAGTAAGCCGCTTCAAACACATTATGTAGAAGACAAACCGGAACTTTCGGATTATTCTCCTGCAGCAACTTCAGAAAACGATTGGAAACCTTCGATATAGCAGAATTTGAACTTTGCACAAATATCACGAAATCTGCCCTTTGAGAGATCGTTTCATAAATAGGATTATCCAAATTCGCATACCCGCCATCCAGCCCGGGCATATCCACCAGAAATATATTATCTTTCAAAAGCTCCCCACCGGAAGTTGTTATGGATGTCACCAGCGTATGATCTGTATTTATCACGCTTTCTTCCAAAGCTAACGAAACACACTCCTCCAGATTAGTATCATTCAATTCTTTCTTTTCAATGCTTATCTCGGAAATGTTTTCCAGTTTTTCAAATCCGCGCAGGCTATCAATAACCGAATCAAACTGTTCTACCTTTCTGGCTTTATCAGCAACAGAAAAAATACGGGTAATGGATTCCTCCTGTCCTTTTGAAATAATGGACGGACGCACCGTACACTCCAAGAAATGAGTGGGGCTGACGTGAGCATGTGCTATGAGATTTACTAAAGTAGATTTTCCCGATTTCACGGGTCCAACCACTAATATAAGAAAAGATCCTCCGTCAAACTCAGAAACACGATTGTTTAGTTTCTGAGTTGATTTACAAACAGCCTCCAAATCTTTTATTTCCCTTACTGACTCCAGAGTTGACATCAGTTCCTTAGATCTGCTCTTCAGTATATTCAAGAATATCTTAAGCTCCGACGAAGACATTGTTTCCACTCTTTCTTCTATAAATTTGTATTTACCCATAAACGAGATTTAAATAATGGTACAACCGACTATTCACATGTCATTATAATAATGATGATAAAGTTAGCAGTTTGTCGGGAAATAAAAAATGTATAGAGCACAAAGATTGCATAATAATTGAAAGTTCGTCAAAGTTTTATGGATTCAAGTTCAATTTATCAACAAAAAGTTTCTTCATATCCCCAAAAAACAAGATGTTAAAAACCGAAAAAGCATGCAGTCTTTTCGGTTTCTATTCATCATATTAAAATAATACACGCACATGGATATAAAAGAACTTGTAGATTTATGTAAAAAAGGGAATGAGCAGGCATTAAGTCTACTTTATAAAACCTATTCGAAAAAGATGATGAGAATATGCCTTCATTATATACCTGATAAACAAATCGCACAAGATCTCCTACACGACGGATTCATTGTCATTTTCACTTCGATTGAGACATTACGTACCCCCGAAAAACTGGAAAGCTGGATGGGAATAATTATGAAGAATATTTCATTAAGGTATCTCAACCAAAAGAGTACAAACTCTGCAATTCCCTTATCTGATATCCCTGAAAACGAGGAGCCTATTGACAATTCGCTATCATCTGATTCTATTCCTTATGATAAAATAACAGAAATGGTAGAGAAATTGCCAGAAGGATACAGCAAAATCTTCAAGTTAGTTGTATTGGAGGGATTATCTCACAAGGAAATAGGTAAACTGTTGAATATAGCTCCCCACTCCTCCTCTTCTCAATTATTCAGGGCAAAAGTCTTACTTAAAAAGATGATTTCTGATTACAGGCTGATTCTTATACTAGTGATTTTATTTTTTTTCCCAACGATACACGACTATCTATACTGGAAAAGAAAAGAGACTAAAGATAATCATTGGTCTAACAATGTCATTCGGAAAGTGAAATTAGATAAGAAAGAAGAAAATGAGAGCATTACCTCTTCCGGACATATCTCTCACTACAAAGAAGCCCCCCCTTTTAATACTACTTTAGCAAACCTCCCCCGGTTAGCATTAGACACAAGTGCAACAGGATTATCTACCACTTCTGAAATAAAAGACTCAGTAGAGAAACAGCCTGTTGCCAAACCATCTTTTATATGGGAGCATGCAGAGAAAATTATTACATTCTCATATTCAAGCCAAGAATTCACTTCACTCCCCAAAAAGAAAATAGGGAAATGGAAAATGATGTTGGCAGGGTCAGTCGGACCACAACTGGCACAAAACCTATACAAGTTGATGACAACACCACACTCTGACGGTTTGGAAAGCGGTCTCCCCCAGCAAGTCAATACTTGGGAAGAATATTATGACTATTTAAACACCCGCAATCAGGAAGGAACCTTAGGAGACTCGCTTACGCTAATGACAATTGCCAAGAACAACAGTGGAAGAATTATAGAACATCAACACCATGATAACCCCATCACTATCGGACTAGCATTGAACAAAAAGTTGAATAACCACTGGAGTATAGAAACCGGATTACAATATATTCATTTAAAATCAGAGTTCACCACAGGAAAGGAATATCGGATTCAGGAAACCCAGAAGCTCCATTACATAGGTATTCCTCTCCGTATTTCCTACCGTTTTGGGAATTATAAACAATTCTCATTTTACTCAACAGCCGGTTTACAAATGGAAATCCCGATAAAAGGAACTCTGCATACTTCTCATGTCACAGATAGTGTCCCCATTAATTTGGGTTACCAGTCATTAGATGTACCTTTGCAATGGTCAATCAATGCGAGTACAGGTGTACAATACCACTTTACACCTCACACCAGCATCTATATAGAGCCAACCATTAATTACTATATTCCCGATGGAAGTTCATTGCGCACAATCCGAAAAGAACATCCGGTTACGTTCTCTGTTCCTGTAGGCATTCGTTTCTCTTGGTAAAAAAATCATTCTGCCATGCAGTCTTCCGGCTGATAGTTTATCATAACTATAGAACAGTTAGAAACAATAGACAAATCTGATGCAGAAACGACATACAAACCGTGAACGTTATTTTGAGGAACAAGCTCAGACTACGAGAAATTATTATATTCCTTATATTAAAGAATATACTGGAAATCTGCCAAACAAAGTATTGGAAGTAGGGTGTGGCGAAGGAGGGAATCTGCTTCCCTTTGCCGAGCTAGGTTGTGATGTCATTGGAATTGATATTGCCGCATCCCGAATTGAACAGGCACAAAACTTCTTCATCACTAAAAGGCAAAAAGGAACTTTCATCGCTTCTGATATCTTCTTATTAGAAGATTTACAGAAACATTTCCCGCTTATTCTCATACATGATGTAATAGAACATATCGACAACAAGGAGCAATTTCTGCGCAACTTAAAAAAATATCTATCGCCTAACAGAATGATCTTCATTGCTTTTCCAGCCTGGCAAATGCCATTCGGCGGACATCAGCAGATTGCAAGAAGTAAGATTATCTCTCATATGCCATTTATACATTTACTACCTCGTATTTTGTATAAATGGATATTGGAATTATTCAGCGAACAAGAAAGTACAGTCAAAGAGTTATTAACTATCAAATACACCCGATGTACAATAGAAATGTTTCGAAGAGTAGTAAAACAGACTGATTATCAAATCGTCAATGAACAGTTATACTTTATTAACCCACACTACAAAATTAAATTTGGACTAACCCCTCACAAATTAAACAAAACAATAGCATGTATACCTTTCATTAGAAATGTATTCAGTACAAGTTGTTTCTATTTAATAAGACCAACATAGCATTTTATTTCATTATTTACATTAATATTCAGGAAGTTATCAACAAGCTAACTATAAAAGACAAACAGCATCATCAATCATACAAAGCACACAAAAGTCATATTTTGTTCTTTATTGAACAGTATTTTTCCAAAACTATAAAAGGGCTGCGTTAAATTTGCATCTGAAAAAGTACGTTAACATTTTAAATTCTAAAAAGCATGCATTTATCTAACACATTGCCCCATAATAATCGTATAGAAATAGCTGATGTGCTACGTGGGTTCGCTGTAATGGGAATTACACTTATCCATTTTATCGAACGGTTTAGCCTCAATAGCTTTCCGGAAGAGACCTGTAACTTTCTGATATTTACGGATAGGGTAATTTGGGATAGTGTATTTTTCACCTTTTCCGGTAAGGCATACTGCATCTTTGCATTGCTTTTTGGATTTAGTTTTTTTATTCAAGACAATTCACAAAAACTTAAAGGGAAAGATTTTCGTGGGCGGTTTGCCTGGCGGTTAGTATTACTTCTTTTTATAGCTTGTATTAATTCGGCTTTATTTCCGGGTGAAATATTGGTACTCTACGCCTTGCTTGGTTATGTACTGATCGCAGTCTGCCGACTCTCTACCCGAACAGTCACGATCATAGCAGTCATTCTTCTACTTCAACCTATTGAATTGGGACAAATAATTTATGCACTTATCAACCCCGACTATGTTATTAATGCTGATCTTGATGCTCCATACTGGGAGTTAGTCAATACAGCTCAGAAAGAAGATTCTTTCCTCGAAATGTGCAAAACTGCCATATGGACGGGTAATGTTGCCAACATGGGTTGGATGCTATTACACGGAAGAGTTACTCAAACCGCCGGTCTGTTTATGGTAGGTATGATAATTGGGCGTAGCAACGCGTTTCTCTATTCAGAAAAGAATATAAAAATCTGGATTAAAGTATTCATCATAGCCGTTACCGCCTTTTTCCCCATTTATGGTTTGATAAATATACTCCCCGACTTTATAAGTCGCGAAGCACTACTTGTACCTTCTGTCCTTCTATGCAAGTCACTGTCAAATATTGCATTTACAGGAATCATGTTTGCAGGTATCATACTGGTTTATTACCTGACAACCCTTAAGAATGTTCTTCATAAATTTGCACCTTATGGACGCATGAGCTTGACCAACTACCTGTCACAATCTTTAATCGGAGGATTCTTGTTTTACAACTGGGGATTAGGACTTTATCTGCATACAGGCATTACAGCGTGTATCCTTATTGGTGTAAGCGTATTCTTTTTACAATACTTTTTTTGTAACTGGTGGCTTCGTTCACATCGCCAGGGTCCATTAGAATGGCTATGGAAGAAAGCAACCTGGATAAAGGTAGGCAAGGGATAAATGATACTGAGAGATAAGAAAAGGTGCAATTCATCGTAAAAGTGAATTGCACCTTTTTAGTATTTTTGCTGCAAATAACACAGTCTATAGAAAATATCGAAAACCTTCTGGTAGTGCACATTAGAAAGAAATACCCTATAACAAAAAAGCTAAGTAATTGATTGCTCAATTCTTAGCTTTTCGTGGTACCCAGACCCGCATTTGAAATATTAAATACGGGAACATCTTATTTAATCCTATTAAATCTCATTATTTAATATAAATAACTAACAATCAATGCAATAAAGTAATAATTAATTTAGTTTGGTTGAAAGTGATAAAAATAAATTTAGGATGATTGGGAACAATTTGGGAACAATTATGTATCTTTGCAGCAGAACTAAAAGCATTGATTTATGAAGGTTACTGCATTCATCCGAAAGACTGCAAAAAAGAATGATACGGATAGTATGGCTACTATCTATTTTCGTTTGCGTGACGGAAAGAAAGACATTAAGGCTGCAAGTGAGCTTGTAATTAATCCCAATCATTGGAGTAGTGAGAAGCAAGGCTACAAAGACCGTGTTGCGCTGATTTCTGAAGAGAATAAATTACATTTGGCGCAGAGTATACAAGATATTGTGTCAGTAATTACAGAGCAATATACAGAAGAAGCAGATAGTGAATGGCTGGCAATGATTATCAACAAGTACCATCATCCTAATCGTTACAAAACGGAAGAAGAGTTGATGCAGGAAAATAAGCCAAAACTCTTGGAACTCTTTGATAAATTTCTGATAGAACATAAACTATCAGCAGTACGAGTAAAGAACTTTAAGGTTATTAGGCGTTCACTGGCACGGTATGAAATGTATGTGAAGACCGTAAAGCGTGGACATCGTGATTTTATTCTTGATGTAGATGATGTAACCTCTAACACTTTAAGGGATATGTGGGATTTCTTTGAAAATGAGCATATCTATTATGAGAAATATCCCAAGCTATATGAAGCGTTTCCAGAGAAGCGTGTTCCATTACCAAGAGGTAAGAACACTTTGATAGATAGATTTTCTCGCATAAGGACGTTCTTTATTTGGTGTTATGATAGAAAGATAACAACAAATCGTCCTTTCGACGAGTTCCCATTAGATGAATGTACCTATGGTACACCTTATTATATTACACTGGATGAACGTGACCAAATATTTGATGCAGACCTATCCGCACATCCACAGCTTACCATTCAGAGGGACATCTTTATCTTTCAGACCTTGATAGGTTGTAGGGTGAGTGACTTATATAGGTTGACGAGAAGAAACATCGTGAATGAAGCTATTGAGTATATTCCCAAAAAGACCAGAGAGGGTAATCCTGTAACGGTAAGAGTTCCTTTGAATAATAAAGCTAAAGCTATATTGGAACGGTACAATGACTATAAGGGAGCAAAGTTGTTCCCATTCATATCCGAGCAGAAATATAATGTAGCTATCAAGCGAATCTTCGAGGAAGCTGGAGTTGATAGGATAGTAACAATTCTGGATCCATTGACTCATGAAGAAGTGAAGCGACCCTTGTACGAGGTTGCAAGTAGCCATTTAGCAAGACGTACATTTATCGGCAATATCTACAAGAAAGTAAAAGACCCTAATTTGGTTTCAGCGTTATCAGGACACAAAGAGGGAAGTAAAGCCTTTAGGCGATACAGAGATATTGATGAAGAAATGAAGAAAGACTTGGTTAAAATCTTAGACTAAATCCGTATGACAGATAAATTTGAAGAGTTTAAATGCCTAATAAAAGAGTGGCTTGATACACATCCTAAAGAGTATGGTTCATTTGTTGAAGAAATGAACCGTAAGGATAGTGCAGGATTTCAGAAAGTGTTCATGTTAGTAGTGAGGTTAGTTCCCAAATACAAAGATGCTGTAAAAAAGAGAATATCTAACGATACTCTGAAAGACTTTTCTTCCTTGGAAGGTATCTTGACTAATTCAAATCTTGCAGAGAACTTGGTGAATGAGTTCCATAACATCGATAAACACTCCATTGTACCAGCTATGCTTGCATGGCTGTATTATGGCAGAAGTTACGAGTGTATGGTAGAACAGGGTGAGAGCCTTATTCATAATAATAAAACTAATAGAGTTCATAGATGGATTTTGTCGTTGTTGGTCAAATACATTATTCATAAAAGTATATCTTCTGGAGAAAGAACCAAGGAAGATTGGGAGGAATTTAGATTGTATAAACATTCCTTATCCACAGATACAATTGTTGAATCAGCATTGGAAGAAGCGAAAACTTCTGATGGTAACAGTAACAATGTTATCAACAAGAAGCGTGGCAGACCAAAGGATGAAAGGAATTTGAAGGAACTTTTAAAGCCAGAAGCAAACGAAGAGTTGCTTTCTAAGATAAGGAATAGAATATTAACCAAGCCAAAAGAGAAAGATATTGTTTATCTCAAAATTGCTTTGGAAGAACGGGGCTTACTTAACGAATGTGATATTGCGCCATTTCATAGAGCATTATCCGACTATTACAACGTTCAATTAGTGGGACTTCGTGGTGTTCAAAATGCCTATAAAGAGCTTTCAGAGACTATTGGAAAAACAGGAATTAGGTTGATGGATAAGGGAGAAGACCGTGCTTCAATAGATGAATTCAAGACCTTTTTATCCTAATAACAGTTCGTTTAATTCGTTTAATATTTAAGCGAATTAAGCGTTTTGCAATTCGTTGAAAATCAATCATTTTTCGATATAAATTTGCAGTCGTCATCTCAACCGAGGTGGCGACTTTTTGTTTGCAAGCCACCGACAACAGGAAGTCAAACAAGCTGGTGGAGTCTAAAAAATATGACCGATATTTTATCTATCATTCAAGGCTCTAACGCACATGTGCGATTAGAGGTGTCTGGTGAGGATTTGTTGGCATTTTCCAACGACCTTATTAACCGTGCAAAAGACGAACTTACAACCATCGTTGAAGAATCACGTAAGGAACGCTTTCTTTCTAAGGAAGAAGTAAAACAATTATGTGGAGTCTGTGATGCTACCTTATGGCATTGGGGCAAGAAGAACTATCTGAAGCCTATAAAGGTAGGGAACAAGGTCAGATACAGAATGTCTGATGTGCAGAAAATCTTAGGTAACGCAACCTCAAAAATCTAATACTATGGAAAAGGAAGAATATATCCGAGTTGGTACCACCTTATATAAATTGGTAGACCAACCCAAATTAGGAGGTGGCTTTGTACGCAAGCGTATCGTATGGAACAACGAAACGCTGCGCCAAGACCATGGCAAGGACTTTATGGCAAGTGTACCTAAGTACAATGGCTTCTGTACCTTGCCAGACCATGTGAACTATCAACCAGTTGTAGCAAACTTCCTCAATCTCTATGAGCCGATAGACCATGAGCCCAAAGAAGGAACATTCTCACACATAGAAGCCCTTGTATCGCATATATTTGGTGAACAGTACGAGTTAGGAATGGATTATTTGCAGCTGCTCTATCTAAAGCCCATTCAGAAATTACCTATTCTTCTGTTGGTATCAGAGGAGCGCAATACTGGTAAAAGTACTTTTCTCAACTTCCTTAAAGCCATTTTTAAGGACAATGTAACCTTTAACACCAATGAAGACTTCCGCAGTCAGTTCAATGCCGACTGGGCAGGAAAGCTCATCATCGTAGTAGATGAAGTGCTGCTTAACCGTAGGGAAGACAGTGAACGACTAAAGAACCTAAGTACCACACATACCTACAAGGTGGAGGCCAAAGGAAAAGACCGCTCTGAAATAGCTTTCTTTTCCAAATTTGTACTCTGCTCCAACAACGAGTATCTCCCTCTTATCATAGACATGGGAGAAACCCGCTATTGGGTGAGAAAAATAGAAAAGCTGCAATCTGATGATACGGATTTTCTCAAGAAGCTCAAAGAAGAAATACCTGCCTTCCTATTTTTTCTCCAGCATCGCACACTAAGTACCCAAGAAGAAAGCCGTATGTGGTTCAATCCTAAACTCACGGAAACACCAGCTTTAAAACGAATTATTAGGAGCAATCGTAACAAGTTGGAGATTGAAATGGCAGAACTTGCCATTGACATCATGAAGCAGATGAATATTAAAGAGTATTCTTTCTGCCTAAACGACATAGTTACGCTACTCAACTATACGCAAGTGAAAGCTGAGAAAAGCCATGTGCGAAAGATAGTACAAGATATTTGGAAATTGCAGCCAGCAAGCAATACACTTTGCTACACCACCTACCAGATAGACTTCAATCGCCCAAACTATTATTCCGATGTAAGGAGAATGGGCAGGTACTACACCGTCACTCTCGAACAACTTTCAGAGAAATAAATACTATTATTTTGATGAAATGATGAAACAAGAATATAAGCTACTGAATATAAGGAGAATAAATGCTCATCAGAAATCCATCAGAAATAAATCATGGATGAAGTGTATAATTGCTGTCCAAAAGAGAAATAGTGTACTATGGTGCCAAGTTTCTCTTTTGGTAAGCAGTAAATCCTGAGAACATAGAGTAGCGATTTCACTACTTCCTGAAGTAGCAAGCACTTTTGTCTGCACAAAAGTACAACTTGCTCCCCAAGAAAAAATATCTTATCTGGTAAATAGTGATAAGATGAAACCGTGAAATAACGAAGTAAAGATATAGTTGCACAAGCATCACTTCCCCTTTAGTTTATTTTTTTGATGAAGAGTTGATGTATAATATAAACACTCATTATCAAGCACTTACAAGTAAACTCATCAAATCATCAATTTTCTAACAACATCTAAGCCGTACAATTATGAACATTGAAACAGCAAAACATATCAAATTGCAGGACTTTCTGCAAAGTATAGGGCATACACCTATCAAAATTAGTGGCGAGAAGTTATATTATAAATCGCCATTTAGAAACGAAACACAGGCATCATTCAAGGTAAACACAAAGCTCAACCTTTGGTATGACTTCGGACTTGGCAAAGGTGGTAGTATCATCGCACTTGCAGAAGAGTTATATCATTCAAGAGATATTTCCTATCTGCTTGCACAAATAGAAAAGTCAGCTCCAGGCATATCCACTATGAACTATCACTCCTACCAACCTACAAGGATTACTACTCCAGAAGAACCTGCTTTTAAGAACATAGAAGTCTGCGAACTATCTCACCCTGCCTTACTTCGTTACCTCGCGGAGCGCAAAGTGGATATTGCGATAGCTCAAAAGGAATGTGTAGAACTACATTTTACCTATAAGGATAAAACCTACTTTGCTATAGGCTTTGCTAACAAGATTGGTGGCTACGAACTGCGCAACTCTTTCTTCAAAGGCTGCATAGCACCTAAATCATTTACAATTGTCAAGGCACAAGAGCAAGCCAACATCTGTTTGATATTTGAGGGTTTTATGGACTACCTTTCTTATATGACCTTGCAAAAGCAAGGCAAGGGTATCTTAACCCTTAATGATGGCAAGCCAGCTGGAGTTTCGGACATTATTATCCTTAACTCTGTCACCAACTTGCAAAAGGTAAAGAGCTTTTTAGCCTCCTACGCACACATCGTTTGTCTTTTCGACAACGATAGGGCTGGTCAAACAGCCTACGTTGAACTCTCTAAAGAGTTAGGTGCAAAGGTAGAAGATGGCTCCGTGGCTTACTCAAAGTATAAGGACATTAACGACCTACTTTGTGACAAGCCTATTACCACTCAACAACAACGAAAGGGAAAAGGGCTATAACTCCTCGCTTACTGCCCTATGGATATTTCACAAGCGAAATACCATAGCTCATTAGGGCATTTTCTTTACGCAGCCGTTACACTCCTCTGCTAAAAATGACCAATGAGCAAAGGGGAAGCCCCTTTTGAAACCCCGAAGAGAATCATCAACCTAAACTTAAAACCAAATAATTCAAGACAACTATGGGATACGCAGTACTACATTTAGAGAAAGCAAAAGGAGCCGACACGGGTATGTCTGCTCATATAGAGCGCACTATTCATCCTAAGAATGCAGATGAAAGTCGCACTCATCTAAACAAAGAACTCATTGAGTTTCCTGATGGAATCCACTCCCGAAGTGAAGCAATAAGCCATCGCATCAATACGGCTGGCATCACTCGCAAGATTGGTAAGAACCAAGTAAGGGCTATCCGTGTGTTACTCACAGGTACATTCGAGGATATGAAACGTATAGAGGATAAAGGGCAACTTGATAGTTGGTGTCAAGACAATATACAATGGTTACAGGAAACATACGGCAAAGATAATGTGGTGTCGGCAGTCCTGCATATGGATGAACACACGCCACACATCCATGCTACGATTGTACCTATTGTTACCTGTGAGCGAAGGAAAGCCAAGAAAGAGGAAGAGAGCGGTAAGCGGAAGTACCGAAAGAAGAAAGCTGGTACAACTCGGTTGTGCGCTGATGATGTGATGGTACGGAATAAATTAAAGAATTATCAAGATAGCTATGCTCAACTGATGAATAAGTATGGCTTAGAACGTGGTATTGACGGATCGGAAGCTAAACACATTTCTACCTCAGAGTATTATAAATCACTCATTGGGGAAACAGAGAACCTGCAAAGCGAACTACAAACACTTGAAACGAACAAGGGACAGTTACAGTCGGAACTCAAAGAGGTAAAACGGGATATTAAGATGGAAAAACTCAAAAGCTCTGCCGTAAATGCAACAACAGCCATTACTGATAGCGTATCTTCTCTTTTCGGAAGTAATAAGGTAAAGCGATTAGAAGAAGAAAATAAGCAGCTTAAAGCAGATAAGACTACTTTGGAAGGGAATATCTCTACGCTCAAAAAGCAAATGACAACTTCAGAAATGGTGTATAAACAGCAGGTGGAGACCCTAAAATACAAGTTAGCTCAATATGCTACTAACAAGCAATCGGAAGATAAAAAGTTGGAAGAACTTATCCCTTACCTTGCTGATATTAAGGCTATCGTGCGTGAATGTTTGCAAATGGGTTTTGCTACGCACTTGATACGAGCCATTGCATGTTTCAAAAAGGTCAGTTTCAGTGGCTCGCTTTATTCTAAGCAGCATAATCGCAAGTTTGATACCGAACAATCTGTTGCTTATATTAAGAATGTAGTTCGTGCAGAGCGCAAGAACAAATGGCAGTTGTTTATTGATGAACTACCGGTGGTAGATTGGTTTAAAATGAAATATGAGCAATGGAAAGAGAAACAAAACCTTATGCAACAACCCACACAGCATTCAGGAATAAGGAGATAGATTGTGTTCCTTCCTCTTTTTGGTTGAAAGTTATATTGTAAATGTTAGTTATACCGTATAAGGAAATATTTCTATATATTGCTTATACGGTATTTTTTCTATAAATGTAATTTATGCCCCATTCTATCTCGCTTTGTCATAAGATATTTTATATCGTAGCTATTTGGAGCAATTTCTAAAGGAATAGTATCAGTAACTATTATTCCACAACGTGACAAGCTTATTGACTTATCTGGATTATTGGTCAATAAGCGGATTTTTGTAACCCCTAATTGTTTTAATATTTCAGCACCTATACTATAATCACGCTCATCTGCGTTATGTCCCAACTTTAAGTTTGCCTCAATTGTATCAAAACCTTCTTCTTGAAGTTTGTATGCTCTCATTTTTTCCATTAATCCAATACCTCTTCCTTCTTGATTGAGGTAAAGAATTAGACCTCTTCCCTCTTTTTCAATGAGTTCCATTGCTTTATGCAATTGCTCTCCGCAATCACAGCGCATCGATGAAAAAATATCTCCCGTAGCGCAGCTTGAGTGCATTCTAACGAGGAGCGGGCTATCATCTGTCAAATTGCCCTTAAAAAGTACAACGTGCTCTTTCTTTGTCCCAATCTGCAAGAAAGGAATTAATTTAAATTTACCATAGGAAGTAGGCATTTGGACTTCAACCCCTCGTTTTATAGAGGAAGTTCTTTTAATCTTGTCCCTTATGAAGTTAAGGGCTAATTTTAACTTTGTAAGATTCTTGAAATTTACTTTCGCCATAATCATAACTGAATAAAATTTAAAGGAGACAAAAATGCCACAAATTCTTATAGACAGAAAAACATGTTCTAAATGCAATACTTGCGCAACTGTATGTGTAATGGGAATCATTGATAAATCGACAGCCTTAAATTATCCAACCATACCTGAAGAAAAATTGGATTATTGTTTAAAATGTGGTCATTGTGAGTCTTTTTGTGCACAGAAGGCTCTTACCTTAGATTTCCTTCTTGACGAAAAAATTAATACGTCTTTTTTGGATAGTCAGATTGAACCACAGAATATAGCATTGTATATAAAAAGTCGACGTTCTGTGAGACATTATTCTTCAAAGACAGTTAATAAAGAGTTAATTGCTAAAGTTATTGATATAGCCCGTTATGCTCCATCTGGAGGGAATGGACAACCAGTAAAATGGATTGTTATTCATAAACCATCAGAGGTAAATCGTGTTGCAAGTTTAACCGTTGATTGGATGCGAACTATTCAAAACACATCACATCCTCTAGCAGATTATGTACCTGCAATAATTTCAACTTGGGATAGTGGTTTGGATTTGATTTGCCATAATGCTCCCCATTTACTTTTTGCACATGTTCCTATTGAGCCAATTGATGACCCTACCGAAGCAATTATTGCTTTGACTCATTTTGATATTGCTGCGCCCGCTTTTGGTATCGGTACATGTTGGGCTGGATTCGTAAAGTTGGCTATAGACAATTATAAACCATTAAAGGATTTGTTATCAATACCAGAAGAACGTAAAGCGGCTTGTCCAATGCTATTTGGATATTCAAGTTATAAAATAACTTCTATTCCGAGACGCAATCCTGTGGATATTACATGGAAGTAAAATAGAAGTTACTTAATGACTAAAATGGTGTATTAAACAGTTAATCTTGATTCAGTAAAAAAAATAATTTTGTTTTACTGAATCAGACTCTAATCAACTAACAATTAAGAGGGATGGTTTTTTTCAGGAACTCTCTCCAACATTTCCAAAAAACAACATTCCCATTGTTTTGCAGCCAAACTAACAATTTGACAATTAAGATTTATTCCATATTTATCAGCAATAACTCTGACTTGACTTTTTCTGAATATTGTCTTTAATACAGTTCTGGCTGGCAAATCGGGTTTTTGCAACAAGAAAGTGAGAAAATTCAGATATTTTCTTTTCAATTCATAACTTATTGACATTTTTTTTCTTTCAATCTTTAAAAGTGCTGACTTGACTTTTGGTGGTGGCAAAAAACTCTCATGAGATATTTCATACATAAGTTTTAAATCAAAAAAAGTATGATAAAACACAATATATGGATTGAAAACTTTTTTTGAAAATAACTTTTGGGCAGGTTCAAGTTGCATTATCAATGAACCACCCATAAAATGCTCAACACTATCAAACATCAAGGATTTTAAAATTTCAGAAGTTATTCTGAAAGGGATATTAGACACAACTTTAAAATTTCTTTTTGGTATGGTGTAACATCTAAAATCACAATCAATAATTTTGACATTCGTGTTGTTAGAAAACTTGTTTTTTAGAATGGACAATAGCGATTTATCATTCTCTATTGCAATTATATTTGTGCATTGACGAACTAAATGAACAGTCAAAAATCCTTTTCCGGCACCAATATCTATAACAGTGTCGGATTCATTTATTTTCGCAATTTTAATTGCATCATCTATCAGCACTTTATCTATAGTAAAATGCTGTCCCGTGTATCTTACGGGCAGTTTATTTTTTATCATTACTTATTTCTTTAATTAATAGTGTCAATTATGTATGTTCGGGAAAATAAATAGCCAAAGAAATGCCTAACGGAAAGTTAAGCATCACAGTTTCTTCTACCATCCAGACTATAACTGTCGGTATTGGAATTACACCAATTCAGTCCTATAAAAAGGAGTTGCGGACTATACCGCCGATAGGGAATTTCACCCTGCCCCGAAGAATACGGCACAAAAGTACAAAATTAATTCTTATTAGAGGATTGTTTGCACCTTTTTCATTTAATGTGTGTTGAAGTTGAGCTATACAAGTGATAGTGCATTTTGTTCTAAACAGTGTTTTGACATATTACCATTTTCGTGTCTTTATCTTAATCAGTTTTAAGAGATGATTTTATATCATTTATAATGGATTCTCCACGTTCAATAGCTAATAAATCATTATACATAGCAATATTCTGTATTTCCTTGATAGAGTAATCAAGAAACGATTGTGGAAGGTATTTCTGTAGTACACCCTTAATTTCCGTAAGTGCTTCATTAAAGGCATTTTGTCTTTCTTTGATCCAGTCCGCTTGCTCTTTTACCTTACCCTCAACTTCATGAAGATAATCCTCTATTTTCAGCTTTGTTTCATCATTTAATTGGCTATTTATATCAACAATTCCGTTCTGTATTACATATATGCCAATCTTATTAAGATTTGTAGCAATATTAACATAGTTGTTAACTTCTTTGTCTAAATCTAATTTTCTTTTCTGTAATTCTTGACAGAGACTCTTGAATTTTTCTACTTTTTCCATTTTATAGGTTTATATTAGGTTATTATTTAATCCCATAATATTCTGATTGGGAACATTTTGGGAACATTTATAAAATAAGAAAAAGCTAAGTGTTTGATTATAAACAACTTAGCTTTTTACTTGGTACCCAGACCCGGGGTCGAACCGGGATGGAAGTGAATCCACTGGTGTTTGAGACCAGCGCGTCTACCGATTCCGCCATCTGGGCATGCTTGATTTCTCAATTGCGGTGCAAAGATACGACAATATTTTGATTCCACAATAGTTTGAGAAAAAAAAGGAGCAAAAAATAATAAAACATGTCCCAAAGGCTTCTGTATTTAGAGAATAAACCGTACATTAGCAAAAACATTTAAAAATAGAGTCACTATCATGACAAACATGGATAATTATTGCGTGATTATGGGTGGTGGTATCGGTAGCCGCTTCTGGCCGTTTAGCCGCAAAACATTGCCCAAACAATTTCTTGACTTCTTCGGAACCGGTCGTTCACTCCTACAACAGACCTTCGACCGCTTTCAAAAGGTAATCCCAACCGAAAATATTCTTATTGTCACCAATGCAATGTACGCCGATCTGGTGAAGGAACAACTTCCCGAATTGGATGAGAAACAGATTTTATTGGAACCCGCAAGAAGAAATACCGCTCCATGCATCGCATGGGCTGCCTATCACATCCGCGCTTTAAACCCGAATGCGAATATCGTCGTTGCTCCCTCAGATCATCTGATTTTGAAAGAAGAAGAATTCCGTGCGGCAATCATTAAAGGACTGGAATTCGTTTCTCACTCTGAAAAGTTACTGACACTAGGCATCAAGCCCAACCGTCCTGAGACCGGATATGGCTATATACAAATTGACGAACCAACCAGTGATGGCTTCTACAAAGTAAAGACATTCACCGAAAAACCGGAACTGGAATTAGCCAAAGTATTCGTAGAAAGCGGTGAATTCTACTGGAACTCCGGATTATTTATGTGGAACGTCAATACCATTATTAAAGCTGCAGAAATCCTGCTTCCCGAATTAGTATCCAAACTGGCACCGGGAAAAAACATCTATGCTACAGATAAAGAGAAAGCATTCATTGAAGAAAACTTTCCCGCATGTCCCAATGTATCCATTGACTTCGGTATCATGGAAAAAGCGGACAATGTATATGTATCTTTAGGCGATTTTGGCTGGTCTGACCTGGGCACATGGGGATCACTCTACGACTTATCAGAAAGAGACCGGGAAGGCAATGTGACCTTAAAAAGTCATTCTTTGATCTATAATGGAAAAGATAATATGATCGTACTCCCCAAAGGAAAGCTCGCCGTGATCGATGGCTTGGAAGGCTATCTGATAGCCGAATCGGACAATGTCCTGCTAATCTGCCGTAAAGACGAAGAACATTCTATCCGCAAATACGTGAATGATGCCCAGATGCAACTGGGAGACGATTTCATTTAAGAATGAAGAACTAAAAAAGAAGAATGAAGAATTGCTATGCAGCATACAGCGCAGCTAATTCTTCATTCTTCTTTTTTAATTCTTTATTTAAATAATTTCTATCCCCTGCTCCTTACAAAGCTGCAATCCAAGATCTTTCAGTCTGAATTTCTGAATTTTACCACTGCCTGTCATCGGAAACTCCTTCACAAAGAAGACATATTTCGGTATCTTATAACGGGAAATCTTATTCTTACAGAAGTCACGAACGTCCGATTCATGCATTTTCACCCCTTCCTGCAAGATGATAAAAGCACCAACCGCTTCACCATATTTCTTAGAGGGAATCCCTGCTACCTGAACATCCTTTACTCCATCAAGTTTATAAAGGAATTCTTCGATTTCACGTGGATAGATATTTTCACCACCACGAATAATCATATCCTTGATACGTCCTGTGATCCGGTAATTTCCGTCCTCATCTTTAATGCCTAAGTCGCCCGAATGCAGGAAGTTATCTTTATCAATCACTTCAGCCGTAGCTTCCGGATTCTTATAATACCCTTTCATCGTATTATATCCACGATTGCACATTTCGCCTTGTACGCCTACCGGACATTCTTCGCCGGTTTCAGGATCAATCACTCTGACTTCTGTAAATTCAAAGTCGCGTCCTACCGTATTACAACGTACATCAAACGAATCATCGATGCGGGTAGCGGTCATACCGGGAGCGGCTTCAGTCAGTCCGTATACACTGGTAACCTTCATGTACATCTTTTTTTCTACCTGTTTCATCAGTTCAACCGGACACAACGAACCTGCCATTATACCGGTACGCAGACAAGACATATCAAACAAGTCGAACATCGGATGATGCAACTCGGCAATAAACATCGTAGGCACTCCGTAAAGAGCCGTACAGCGTTCTTTATGAATGGAAGCCAACACGACCAACGGATCAAACCGCTCTACCATCACCTGTGTACACCCATGAGTCAGACAGTTCATCGTAGCCAACACCACTCCAAAACAATGGAATAGCGGCACACAACAACAGAGTTTGTCATCCGCCGTAAACTTCATGTGTTCGCCGGTCAGAAAACCGTTGTTGGCAATATTATAATGAGTCAGCATCACTCCTTTCGGGAAACCGGTAGTTCCTGATGTATATTGCATATTTACCACATCATGACAGTCCACTTTACTTTTAAGTTCAGTCAGGCGGTCATCTTCCACATTATTCCCCAGCAGCAAGATTTCCGCAGTATTATACATTCCCCGATGTTTCTCCTGACCGACGTATATCACATTCTTCATATACGGAAAGCGTTCACTCTTCAAATGACCGCGTTCGCAGGTTTTCAGTTCAGGAAGCATCGTATACGTCATTTGCACAAAATCACTGTCCTTTTCACCATTGACGATACAAAGTGTATGCATATCGGAATTCTGGCAGAGATACTCCAGCTCGGCCTGCTTATAATTCGTATTCACCGTGACGTATACCGCACCAATCTTGGCACAAGCATACAGCAATGTCAGCCAATCGGGCACGTTCGCCGCCCAAATACCGACATGAGTACCACGTTCCACACCAACAGCGATCAGTCCTTTCGCCATATCATCCACACGCTGGTTAAGCTGGCTCCATGTAAAACGAAGATTACGGTCGGAATAAACGATATATTCCTTATCGGGAGTCTCTTCAGCCCAATGTTCCAGCCATTGCCCAAGAGTACGTTCAAATAATTGCATGCGATTATTCTTAATATTTGGTATCAGATTTTATTAAATCGGAGTGTAGACTACAGCCAATATTTTAGCAGCCTGCCCTTCGTAAGCATGTACATGATGAGGAACGATGGAGTCATAGTAAATACTATCACCTTCTTCCAGCAAATAGGTATTCTTACCATAGCTGATTTCCATAACCCCTTCCATAACCATGATAAACTCTTCTCCTTCATGCGAAGAAAGCACAAAGTCGCTGTCCTCTGTCGGCATCACGTCAATGATAAACGGCTCCATGTGACGATCCGCTTTCGATTTAGACAATGAATGATATTCCATGTGCTTGCGTGAATGAATCGCATTATTGGAAAAGCTGATGGCATCTTTAGCCTCTTTTTTACGGCATACCACAGGCCCGATTTCATCCTGATCATCCAGGAAAGTGCCCAGACGTACCCCCAGCACACGCGCTATTTTAATCAGCGGTGCAAGAGACGGTATATCGATGTTATTTTCAATTCGTTCGATCTGCTCGATAGCCAAACCCGAACGCTGTGCCAATTCCTCTATACTTATTGATTTATCTTCCCGGAGCGCTTTAATTTTCTCTCCAACAATCTTACTCGTATCCATATTGAAAGTTTTTTAGTTAGCAAAGGTGATAAATTAGAATAATTAGGTTGCAAAAATAGCAAAATCTTTAGATGAACACAATTATAAGCCAATAAAAAAACCGTTTCTCGATGTGAGAAACGGTTTTTAATCTTTTCGCGGCAAGTAGATTACTTACGCAAACCAAGTTCTTTAACAATAGAACGATATCTTGTGATATCTTTGTCCTTCAGGTAATTCAGCAAACGGCGACGTTTAGCTACCAACATTGTTAAAGCTCTCTCTGTACTATAATCTTTTCTGTTGAGCTTCATATGCTCAGTCAGGTGAGAAATACGGTAGGAAAACAAAGCTATCTGCGCTTCAGTTGAGCCAGTATCAGAGTTAGACTTCCCGTACTTTCCAAAGATTTCTTGCTTTTCAGCTGCGTCTAAATACATAATTTTTAGAATTTTGATATAGTAAATTATTCTTTTGAGCGTGCAAAGATAGACATTATCTTTATATCTCACAACGTTTTACAAGAAAAAATGGGGCTATTGCATTTATTTCTAATCCTATTTTCGTACCTTTGCAGCCAAATAATAGGTATTATATGCAAAATATTCGAAACATTGCAATCATTGCCCATGTTGACCATGGGAAAACAACGCTGGTTGACAAGATGTTGCTGGCCGGAAATCTATTCCGCAGCAATCAAAATAGTGGTGAACTTATCCTGGATAACAACGACCTGGAACGTGAACGTGGTATAACGATCCTTTCTAAAAATGTATCCATCAATTACAACGGTACTAAAATTAACATCATTGATACTCCGGGACACAGCGACTTCGGTGGTGAAGTAGAACGCGTATTGAATATGGCAGATGGCTGCATTCTGTTAGTCGACGCTTTCGAAGGTCCGATGCCCCAAACACGTTTCGTACTTCAGAAGGCACTGGAAATCGGTTTGAAACCAATCGTGGTAGTAAATAAGGTAGATAAGCCTAACTGCCGCCCTGAAGAAGTTTACGAAATGGTTTTCGACCTGATGTTCAGCCTCAACGCAACAGAAGACCAACTGGACTTCCCCGTTATTTACGGTTCCGCCAAAAATAACTGGATGAGCACAGACTGGCAAAAGCCGACAGATACCATTACCCCGCTACTGGATTGTATTATTGAAAATATTCCTGCTCCCGAACAACTGGAAGGTACTCCGCAGATGCTGATTACTTCTCTAGATTATTCTTCTTATACCGGTCGTATTGCCGTAGGTCGCGTACATCGCGGTACCTTGAAAGAAGGAATGAACATCACGCTGGTAAAACGTAATGGCGATATGTTCAAATCTAAAATTAAAGAGCTTCATGTATTTGAAGGTTTGGGACGTGTAAAAACAAACGAAGTTTCATCAGGAGATATCTGTGCATTGGTAGGTATCGAGGGTTTTGAGATCGGAGATACGGTCTGCGATTTCGAAAATCCGGAAGCATTACCGCCAATCGCTATCGACGAGCCGACGATGAGCATGCTATTTGCCATCAATGACTCTCCGTTCTTCGGAAAAGACGGTAAGTTCGTGACTTCACGCCACATCCACGACCGTCTGATGAAAGAACTTGATAAGAATCTGGCACTCCGTGTAAGAAAGAGTGAGGAAGACGGCAAATGGATTGTTTCCGGCCGTGGCGTACTTCACCTTTCTGTATTGATCGAGACCATGCGTCGTGAAGGATACGAACTGCAGGTAGGTCAGCCACAGGTTATCTTTAAAGAAATCGACGGCGTCAAGTGCGAACCGATCGAAGAACTGACAATCAACGTACCGGAAGAATATTCAAGCAAGATTATCGATATGGTTACCCGCCGCAAAGGTGAAATGGTGAAGATGGAAAATACGGGCGAACGTATCAACCTTGAATTTGACATGCCTTCACGTGGTATCATCGGTCTTCGTACCAACGTACTGACTGCTTCTGCCGGTGAAGCTATCATGGCACACCGTTTTAAAGAATATCAGCCGCACAAGGGAGAAATCGAACGCCGTACCAATGGTTCCATGATCGCAATGGAAAGCGGAACTGCTTTTGCCTATGCCATCGATAAATTGCAGGATCGCGGTAAGTTCTTCATCTTCCCGCAGGACGAAGTATATGCAGGCCAGGTAGTAGGAGAACACTCCCATGACAACGATCTGGTTATCAACGTTACAAAATCCAAAAAGCTTACCAACATGCGTGCTTCCGGATCTGATGACAAAGTTCGTCTGATTCCGCCTGTTCAGTTCTCACTCGAAGAGGCATTGGAATACATCAAAGAAGATGAATACGTAGAGGTAACTCCGAAAGCAATGCGTATGCGCAAAGTCATTCTGGACGAAATCGAGCGTAAACGCGCGAACAAATCATAAGCAATAGCCCGAGATAATGCAGAAAGCCCGCCGGATTTTATTTAGCGGGCTTTTTCTATTTCCAGTTCATGCATATTAAGCAACTTCTTTACGATCCAGTAGCCAACCCTAGCTTTATAAAAAGTTTTTTTAATACAAGATCACCCCCACCAGACCTGCCAGACAAATCAGCAGAATAGGATGCAAATCCCATTTCCAGGTGATAAGGAATGCCCCAGCAAAGATTCCTATACTTTTATAATCGATAAAATTCTCCCTGTTCATCATCAACAAGGCAGCCGAAGCAATTAATGCCACCGACATGGGCAGCAAACCGGACATTGCCGCTTTTATGTATTTATTATCCTTGCATTTCGCAAAGAAATAGGAAATGAGCAATACGAGAATAAAAGAAGGCAGACACACCGCCACGGTAGCGAGTACCGCACCCCATACGCTGTGTGTCACTGCATAGCCTACATATGTAGCACTATTAATTCCAATCGGGCCCGGAGTCATCTGCGAAATTGCCACTACATCCGTAAATTGTTGGGGAGTCAGCCAATGATGGAGATCCACAATTTCATGCTGAATCAGCGAAAGCATCGCATAGCCACCTCCGAAACCAAACGTACCTATCTTCAGATACACCCAAAGTAACTGTAAATATATCATGCCTTTATATCTTTAATCTTATCTTTCAGCCACAGAGTATATACCAATCCACCGGCAATTCCCGCCAACACCACATAAATAGGAGAAAGCCCGAATTGCCAGATCAGTACTGTGGCAATCACAGGAGCTATCAGTTGCACATACCTCAATTTCAAAGCTCTGACCACAGATATACAAGGGAACAGAATCAGCGCCACTACTGCCGGACGTATCCCATTAAAAATACGGATCATCACCTCATTGTCCTGAAAACGGGCAAAGAACATGGCAATCAGCATCATGATGACGAAGGAAGGCAGAATCGTTGCCAGTGCACACACCAGACTTCCACTCACCTTATGAAGTTTATAACCGACGAAAATGGATATATTTACCGCAAAAACACCGGGCAGCGACTGAGTCAGGGCAAACATTTCCATAAATTCTTCCTTGCTCATCCAGTTTTTCTTTACTATTTCCCGTTCTATCAAAGGAATCATGGCATATCCCCCGCCAATGGTAAACATACCAATTTTTGCGAATGTATAAAAGAGTTTTAAATAAGTAATAATCATGTATTTGTCAGCGTTTTATCGAACATAATTCAGATTAACAAAGATACAAAATCACCTTCATATAAACAAAAAAAGGCGGCTCCTTTCGGAACCGCCCCCTTCTTGCATTACAATATCTATTGCCTAAGAGCCCTAGAGTTTCGGACCAGCAGCAACTAAAGCCTTACCAGCTTCGTTACCTGTAAATTTAGCGAAGTTCTTGATAAAACGTCCAGCCAAATCTTTTGCTTTTTCTTCCCATTGGCAAGCACATTCGTAAGTGTCGCGTGGGTCAAGGATCTTCGGATCAACACCCGGAAGTTCTGTAGGAACAACGAAGTCGAAGTAAGGCATAACCTTAGTAGGAGCTTTGTCGATAGAACCGTCAAGGATAGCGTCGATGATACCACGAGTATCTTTGATAGAGATACGTTTGCCAGAACCATTCCAACCAGTGTTAACCAAGTATGCCTTAGCACCAGTTTTTTCCATCTTCTTCACCAGTTCTTCACCGTATTTAGTTGGGTGCAGTGACAAGAAAGCAGCGCCGAAACAAGCCGAGAATGTCGGAGTCGGTTCAGTGATACCACGTTCTGTACCAGCCAATTTAGCTGTAAACCCAGACAGGAAGTAATACTGAGCTTGTTCCGGGTTCAAGATAGATACCGGAGGCAATACACCGAAGGCATCAGCTGACAAGAAGATAACTTGTTTAGCGTGAGGACCTTTAGACACCGGTTTAACGATGTTTTCGATGTGATAGATAGGATAAGAAACACGAGTGTTTTCAGTCACGCTCTTATCTGTGAAATCAATCTTACCGTTAGCATCAACAGTTACGTTTTCAAGTAAAGCGTCACGTTTGATAGCATTGTAGATATCCGGTTCACTTTCTTTATCCAGGTTGATAACCTTAGCGTAGCAACCACCTTCGTAGTTGAATACACCTTCGTTATCCCATCCGTGTTCGTCGTCACCGATCAATTTACGTTTCGGGTCAGTAGACAAAGTAGTCTTACCTGTACCAGACAGACCGAAGAAGATAGCAGAGCTAGTTCCTTCCATATCGGTGTTAGCAGAGCAGTGCATAGAAGCGATACCACGAAGCGGGTTCATGTAGTTCATGATAGAGAACATACCTTTCTTCATTTCACCACCGTACCAAGTATTCAGGATTACTTGTTCTTTAGTCTTCAGGTTGAATACTGTAGCAGTTTCAGAGTTCAAGCCCAGTTCTTTGTAGTTGTCAACTTTTGCTTTAGAAGCATTGAAACATACGAAATCAGGTTCTCCGTAGTTAGCAAGTTCTTCAGCAGTCGGGCGGATGAACATGTTAGTTACGAAGTGAGCCTGCCAAGCTACTTCCATGATGAAACGTACTTTCATACGAGTAGCTTCGTTAGCACCACAGAAAGTATCAACAACGAACAAACGTTTGCCGGAAAGTTGTTTTACAGCTTTAGCTTTCAAGTCAGCCCAAGCTTCTTCAGTACATGGTTTGTTGTCGTTTTTGTAATCTTCAGAAGTCCACCATACAGAATCAGCAGAAGCTTCATTCTTAACGAAGAATTTATCTTTAGGAGAACGACCGGTATAGATACCTGTCATCACGTTCACAGCGCCTAATTCAGTTACTTGACCTTTTTCAAAGCCTTCCAGACTCGGTTTTGTTTCTTCAGCGAACAAAACATCATAAGACGGATTGTGCAAAATCTCGGTCACACCTGTGATGCCGTACTTGCTTAAATCTAAATTTGCCATTTTCTTTGAATTAATTAAAATTGGTATTTTGTTTTCTATCTCTTTTCACCTTAACATGGGGAGCTTTGGATAGCCCCTTGTAAATCCGGCTACAAAAGTAATACTTTCTTTGGAAAGGAAGAAGGTATTAGAGAAATTTTTCCCTAATTGAAACTCTTTTATAAATTCCTAACAATATCTGCAAACTGAATATTGCAATTTGAAAGATTATCGTTTACTTTGCAAGCCAGAACGTTCTCAATACGATGAAAATGAGATTAAATTATGATTAAACTATAATATGAAAGTAATTGATTTTAGCCAAACAAATTCGATTCTAAACCAGTACATATCCGAAATCAGAAATGTAGAAGTTCAGAATGACCGCCTACGTTTCCGCCGTAACATTGAACGGATCGGAGAAATCATGGCTTACGAAATGAGCAAAGAGTTCCGATATTCAGTAAAAAACATCCGGACACCACTGGGCATTGCTCCCGTCAGCACACCGGACAACCAGCTTGTCATCAGCACCATTCTCCGCGCCGGCCTTCCTTTTCACCAAGGCTTCCTAAGCTATTTCGACGGAGCAGAAAATGCATTTGTGTCCGCCTATCGAAAATATAAAGATACCCTGAAATTTGATATACATATAGAATATATCGCATCTCCGCGTATTGACGACAAAACGCTGATTATCACCGATCCGATGCTGGCTACAGGCGGCAGTATGGAACTGAGTTATCAGGCCATGCTTACCAAAGGGCATCCCGCCGAAATTCACGTAGCTTCGATCATTGCCAGCCAACATGCAATCGATCATATCAAGAGCGTATTTCCCGAAGACAAAACAACCATTTGGTGTGCTGCCATCGATCCTGAAATCAATGAACATTCCTATATTGTACCGGGGCTGGGCGACGCAGGCGATCTGGCTTATGGAGAAAAAGAGTAATATCGATTAAAGATTCCTTCGATATTGCTGCGGCGACATCCCCATTTGCTTCTTGAAGAATGTGCCAAAATAAGAAGCATTGGGGAAGCCGAATTCATTGGAAATCTCCTGAATATTTTTTTGCGTATTCTTCAACAAAGAGATACACTTACGGATAATCGCCTTGAATACAAGTTCCTGCACCGTATACCCACAAATGCTTTTGGAAAGAGCCGAAAGGTATTTCGGAGACAGACAGAGTTTATCCGCATAGAATTCCACACTCCTTTCCTGCATATAATATTGCTCTATCAACTGGATGAGACGGACAAATATCTCATTTTTCCGCCCGCCCGTTTCCTGTCCGGCACTAATCAATTTACGGTTATAGACCGAACAAATACGATAGGTCAGTGCCAGCAGAAGAAGTTTCTGCTCATAAAGGCTAAACGCACTCTCCTCCATTTCCAGCACACTGTCTATCAAAGACATATACTTCATAATCTCATCTTCCTCGCCGGTATTCCATACACAGGAAAGTTCAGGGGTAAGCTTCGAATACATATACATGGAAACCACTGAGTTACCGATAATGTCACGTATAGGTTCTATCTGATAGGCAAGAATAAGAATTTCCATATCTTCGGTCTCTTGAAACACTTGAAACCAAGACTCCTCATGGATAAACAAAGTCTCACCCGCCTTGGCAGAAGCGCACTTATTATCAAGAGAAAACTGGAAACTACCTTGCCGACAGACAATCAAACCAAGCCCCTGCATCAGAAAAGGTTCTTTCAAAGAAGATGGAAAACAACTGAGCACACCTCCCGAACTGCATATATTCTTCCCGCTTTTCAGATCGCGGTCAAGCTGTAATAAACGTTCCTGCTGAGTATCCATAACACTGACTCACTGATAAATTACTATTGAAAAACGATACTAAGTTAGCAATTTTCGTTTGGGATAAGGCACTACGAGCACAAAAATCATACAAATAACGCCTGCATAAATAGTCCACCCTGCCATTTCTTTCACAGCAGAGAGCGTAGCCTGCACCTGTATCCGCCCCTTGACGGACATGGCAGCCATGTTATGCGCTTCCGTTTCACTCTTTCCCTGATATTGCATTCCCTGCACGGTATTGGTATACGAAGCAGAAGCTTCGGGGTTTACCAGATCAACATTTTGTGCATAACGGGTAATATAATGTTGCTGGCGCTCCTGCAGTACATTTGAATAAATAGCCCCTCCGATACCCGGTCCCAGTACCATACGGACGGTAAGCATGATGCAAATCCAGGTCGAAAGATATTTGAAAGGCATCCGCTGATTGGCATATGCTGCCGTCAATGCATATAAAATCATCATTCCGATGGTACGAATAATTACGGGATACTTCATTCGTTCGTAAAGTCCGGCTGTCTGCACTTCGAAGTACATGAATCCTGCCGACAATGCCAGAAAGAAAAAGCCAAGAGCAAAAAGATATTTCAGATGCACCCCTTTAGACCCCAATACAATGGAAATCAAGGCACCGATAAAATAACCGACCATACACCAGTTTGCCAGCGATGCATTCTGCAAATTATCCAGGTGCATCCCGACTCCTGCATACACATTGACAAACATCGCGCTGGAATTGATGATCATCAGCAATAAATAAAGCAAAGCCCCCATACGAATGGTACGCAGCCTCAACGCCCCCAAAATAAAGTAGGAAGACCGCCGGGTAACATCCATATAAAGAAAAATCCCAGCAAAAAGGATACTGATCGCCGTTGCCCAGCAAATAGATGGATCATCATACCAATCCAGCACCTTGCCATAAACCAGCACATAAGTGATGCACGTCAATGATATGCAAAATGCGGTCACATTGCCGAATTTGCGGAAGTTGATAGGGAAACGTCCGGCAAAACCATGATTAGGCATCGTAATGAACAGTATCAGAATGGACAGCAGCAGAATACCCATCATAAAATAATATACATATTTCCATTCATATTCGAAAGCCAGCCAAGCCGTTAGCGCCGTACCCATTTGCCCCAGGATCATAAAAAACAGATAAACTACCGGCTGGCTGACACATTTTTCGATATCCAGTTTATTCCATCCCGTCGCGTCTTTCGGTTCCATGCCGGGAGTAATATTACGCGTTGCCTCCATGCCAAAAGCATATTTGATCAGCGTAAACAGATTGACCATCATCAGTACCATACGCAGGAACCCTGTCAGCAGGCTGCAGAGTGCCAGCAAAAAGATACTGTCGGTTTTGGCACATACATAGCTGAATACATACATCAGTGCAAAACCTGCGATACACATCAGTTTCTCCCGTCGTATACAAACCAGTTCATACAAGAAGGGAGCAAATGCCGCCATACCGATGGAAGTCACAAAATTGGCAAACTGAATATGCTCGGAAATAATACCCAAGCCGCTCATCATCTCGGTACTGTTCACGGAGTATACCCCGCCCACCGAAAGAATCGGCAGGAAAAAGAACAGCAGAATAATAATACCTATCGGTTTGGGCACCCAATTGTAAAAAGGATAATTTCTAGGACACGAAGGCATGGCTATCAGAGTTTAGCTTTTACTACTACCATCATACCCGCCGCCAGCTTATCATTATCTTCCTTCGATAAATCCGTAAAATCAATACGGACAGGGATACGCTGCTGTATTTTCACAAAGTTTCCGGCAGAATTGTCAGTCGGCACCAACGAATATTTAGAACCTGTCGCTCCGGAAATAGCAGTCACTTTGCCTGTAAACTCTTTCTTACTGATAGCATCTACCGTGATAGCCACCTTCTGCCCGATGCGGAGATTCTCTATCTGCGTTTCTTTATAATTAGCAATAATCCATTTTTGTGTATCGGGCAAAATATATGTAATGCATTGCCCTGCTGTAATGAACTGCCCTTCTTCCAGAGAACGTCTGCCTAACTTGCCATCGCAAGGAGCCAGTACAACCGTATACGAAAGATTCAGCCGTGCCATTTCAAGCGCAGCCGTAGCACGCTGGATGGCAGCTTCCGTATTCTCACGACGGTGAGATACTTCATTCACTCCCGAAAGAGCCGCCTCCCGCTGGCGCCTGGTTGCTTCCAGCTTCTTAAAGGTAGCTTCATACTCTGTTGTAATCTGTTCCAACTGGATAGGTGTCGCCGCATTTCGTTTGACCAGATTTTCATACCGCTGACGGTCTTTCTCCAGTTTTGCTAGCCGGATTTCTATTTCAGCTATAGACGCATCATACACAGATGCAGTCGTTTGTGTAGTCTGCAAGGTAGCATTTATCACAGTGGCGCCTGCCTGCGCATCCTTCAATGCAGCCTCAGCTTCCATCACCCGGATTTTATATTCGCGGTCGTCCAGCACCAGCAAGGTATCACCTTTGCGTACCTGCTGATGTTCCGTAAAATAAATCTTATTAATATAGCCCGATGCACGCAGATTGACAGGTGACACATATTGCTCTATCTGCGCATCATTGCTGGTTTCCGTCTGCTTATAGCCCAGAAAGAGAAAAACAATTTCAATTACTCCCCAAACAATCACAGCAACTCCAAACAGACTTACTATAATCTGCCAGCGGCGTAATTTTCTCATTTTCTTAGCTTTCTCCTGATGCGTACTGGAGACTGTATTATTTTCCATTGTTTCCATATGAATGATTCAATTAGTTATCTGTTATTTGAACAAGGATGAGATCTGTCCGGTTAGTTTCAGTAACATCAGGTTGGTCACCCGATAATTATAATGTGCACTAATGTAGTTGTTCTGTGCCTCGCTCATCCGCATTTCATCCTGCAGAACTTCAGTCATTGAAGTGATTCCTTCCCGATAGCGGTCGGTAGTAACCGTATACACTTCTTCGGCAAGCAGATAATTGTCTTTCTGTTTTTTAAAGTTCCGCTGGTTATTCATCAAGTCATTTACAGCATTCAAATACTGTGTTTGCAGATTCTTCCGTGTATCCAACCGTGAAAGTTTCATGGTTTCGATATCGATCATTGCTTTCCGGATCTTATACTTCTTATCCAAGCCATCAAAAATAGGAATACGCAAAGTCAGTCCCACTCCATAAGAACGGAACCAATGATTGGACGGACCGGAATGAAACCAATGATAAGCCTCATCAGTATAAGCGGCAAACCTCCAGTTTCCCGTCAGATTGAGAGAAGGAATATAGCCATTACTAATCAATCGTTTCTGCCGCTCTGCCAGCTGCACCTGTGATTGGAGCAACTGAAGCTCATAGAGGTTTTCCGACAGTCCGGTCAAAGCAACCGTAGCGATACTGTCCGTGTTTACCGGCAATAAACCGATTTCTTTTTCCGCCGGATAATCCATGATATACTTCAACATATTAAGTTGTTGTGTCATCATCGCCTGTGCATTGTCATACTGCACTTTCAGATTTTCCAGATTAATATTCACCCGCTTCAGATCAACTTCCATTGCCATTCCATTATCAAAGAAAGCCTGTGTGATATCTCTCAGTTCTTCCAATCGGGTGATATTGGCTTTTATCAATGCAATCTGTTCCGCAGTAACCTGTCCCAGATAGTACATTTTACTGATCTGCAAGATCAAATCTTCCCGTGCCTTTTCATACGAAAGCCGGCTCATCTCATCCACAATCTCTGCTATGGAAATCGAAGTATAGAGAGTCTGATTATAAAGTGGCATCTGCAATTCTATCCCGGCATTGGCACTATATTGCAACGTTCGGGTAATATTATAAGGTACTCCATAGGAAGAACCGTCAGTTACTGAGACAGGCGGATCGATATTATCATTAAAGTTGGCAAAGCCATTGATTTGCGGCAACAGCTTCACCCGATTCTCCGAAATGCCATACTTACTTTTCTGCATCGCTTTTCGTTTTCCCTGTAAAGAGAGATTGTTCTCAATCCCTATACGAAGGCAGTTCTCCAGAGTCAGAATATTCTGTGCGCCTCCATGAATGGCAAGGAGGCAAAAAAAGGTAAAAATGAACAATAGTCTTTTCATAATAATCGCTCTATATTCAGGCACAAATTTAATGGGTTGCGACAAAATGGGACTATCCATATATCGACTGTTTATGTTCATATTTTCCTTTTTCAGTCCTGATATCCACCTTAATTATTATAATATCACTATATTTAATAGACAAATCTTCGCCCTTTGTCGATTTCCTTTTCTTCTGTTTAAAGAACCACTTAACTTTGGAATATAAAATCAATTAACAGCAAAACAGCGTTTGTTTTTCATAATTTTTTAGTGAATGCATAAGCGGCTCTCTTCGGGATGAAGAGAGCCGCTTAAGGTATATAGAGTACAATATAGTACAAGATCAGAAAAAAGTTTAAGAGTTCTCAGCCTCCTTTTTTTTCGGAGTTATTAACTTCTTCTTGCTGAACCAAATCAGAATCATCACCCCGATCAGCAATAAAGCCAGTGACGCATAAGCTATGCTTTCCGTAACATGCAAGCTCTGCGGGTCAAACCACATCTCAATCGTATGCTGGCCTGCGGGAACATTCATCACACGCAAGATATAGTCAGCACGGGCAATGTCCACCGGCTGTCCGTCAATCTTGGCCTGCCAGCCCGGATAATAAATCTCAGAGAAAACAGCCACTCCATCTTTAGCAGAAGAAGTTTCATATACCAGGCGATTCGGTTCATAGCTGGTCAGACGAATGGTAGATAAGGAGTCTTTGTAACCCTTCGTCACACCCTTCAACTGATCTTTAAATTTCGCATCAACCACTGCTGTTTCCGTTGGAAGAATATCATTCAGCGCATCAATCTCTTCATTTGCATTATTGACATACTGCACCTTATCCACAAACCAAGCGTTACCATACGCATAAGGGTTTTCAACAGGAACCGTCTGTCCTTGCTGTCCGGCAGGGAAAATAAAGTACTTCGTATTCAGCATATTCAGCACACGGAATTTGGAAGCGTCCACACTATCCATCGCACCGCCTGCGCCGGCAACTTCCTGATAGGCATCCTTCATTTCCGGAGTTATATGATGATCGATCATTTCCTGATAACGACGCAACTTGGCCGCATGATAACCACCCACACTCTTATGCCAATATGAGGTATTATTTTCATTGAAAGTATTACCGGGAAATCCTACGAAATTCAACACCCTATAATTCAAAGCCGTATCCTGAAGAATTATCTCATCCGTCTGAGTTTTAACGAATGCTCCTGTCTGGTTTGACTTCGATACAAATTGTTCATCATTCAAATAGCGCTTATTGACAGTCCACATATCAATCAGACACAGAAGCACGATACCTGTCATAGTAAAAGAAGCCTTCAACTTTTTCTGCTGATAAAGGAATAATAAGAAGCATCCTACTACTATAATAAAGAAACTGCGCCATGCATCCGAAGTCAGCATTGCCTTGCGCATTTCGGCCAGATTCGTAATGATCGGAGATAAATACTCGGCAGGCAGTCCTTGCTGCAGAGCTGCCATCTCTTGTGCCGGAATATAACTAGAGAAGAAAACTCCCGGGGCAACAGCCAGAATCAGTGAAACACCGGCTGTTAATACCAAAGTGATAATTACTCCTGTCCGATTTTCTTTCAACTTTAATATTTCCGGTTTAGCCAGCACTTCTTTTAAGGCAAAGACCGCTAATAAAGGTATCGTAAATTCAGCTATAACTAGGATAGAAGATACGGCACGGAACTTGTTATACATCGGTACATAATCGATAAAAAAGTCCGTAAGTCCCATAAAATTCTTTCCCCACGAAAGTAGAATAGAGAAGATAGTAGCTCCCAGTAAAGCCCATTTCAGCGGTCCTTTAACAATAAAGCACCCCAATATAAACAGAAATAAAACAAAAGCTCCCACATAGACCGGTCCGGAAGTCATGGGCTGATCGCCAAAATACTGTGTCAGCTGCGAATAGATGTTACTATACATCGGATTCGCCTTTGCCATGGCAGTCTCATTCTTGGATAAAGGAACCGATGCCCCTCCCTTTACATTCGGAACCAGCAAAGTAAGCGTTTCACCAATTCCATAACTCCAGTTCGTTATATAGTTACGGTCCAGTCCGCTGCTGGTCTGATTGGCAGCAGGTCCTTCCTGTTTCAGTTCACTCTTTCCGCGCATAGTCTCCTTACTATACTCATAAGTATGGTATAGATTGGAGAGGTTCGCACACACTCCTATCATCGCAGCCAATGCCAGAACGGCACTTGCCTTGAAAAAATGCGGCAACTCCTTCTTCTTATAAGCATCTTCAAAGTAAGCTCCTACAAAAAACAGGATGACAAACATGAAGTAGTAGCTCATCTGAATATGGTTCGACTGAATCTGAAGCGCGATAAACAAAGCAGTCACAATCCCTCCCAACAGATATTTCTTCCGATAAGCCAGTACAATACCGGCAATCGTAGGCGGAATATAAGCCAATGTGACAAATTTCCAGATATGCCCTGCCGATATCAAAATAAAGAAATAGGAGGAGAAAGCCCAGATAATCCCCCCTAAAGCAGATAACCAGACAGACAACCCGAATGCCCGCAAAAGGATATAAAACCCGAGCATCATGATGAAGGTCAGCACCACATAAGATGGAAGATACAAGTGATAGATGTTTTCTATCCACTTCAGCGGTTTGGTAGAATCATAACTCGGAGACATCTGATAGGTAGGCATGCCACCAAAAAGAGAGTTTGTCCAGCGGGTGCGTTCTCCTGTACGTTCAAGATATTCCTGAGCTTCTTGACCGGCTCCCACTCCAGCCACCGTATCGTGCTGAAACAGAATACGACCTTCGATATCAGCCGGAAAAAAATAAGCAAAAGAAAGGATGATAAAAGCTAAAATAGCAATTAAGTCGGGAAGGAACTTCTTCATAAAATTGACAATTGACAATTGACAATTGACAATTGATGGTCAACAATAACAGCCCGGCAGATCACTCGTTCCATATAGCTGTTCATTGTCATTTGTCAACTGTCAATTGTCAATTAAATTAGTATCTATAATGTTCAGCCTTATAAGGTCCGTCTACCGATACACCGATATAAGCGGCCTGTTCCGGAGTCAGCTTCGTCAGTTTCACCCCGATCTTTTCGAGATGCAGGCGAGCCACTTCTTCATCCAGGTGCTTCGGCAAGCGGTATACATTTACTTCGTATTTCTTGTTGAACAACTCGATCTGGGCCAGCGTCTGATTGGTAAATGAGTTACTCATCACGAATGACGGATGGCCTGTCGCACATCCCAAATTCACCAGACGACCGTCAGCCAGCAAAAGAATGCTGTGACCATCCGGGAAATAATAGCGGTCTACCTGCGGCTTGATGTTTACACATTTGATGCCCGGATAATGTTTCAACGCATCCACCTGGATTTCATTATCGAAGTGTCCGATGTTACATACGATCGCCTGATCTTTCATTTTCTCCATGTGGTCAATACGAATAATATCGATATTACCCGTAGTAGTCACGAAGATATTACCTTCGGCGCAGGCATCTTCCATCGTTACGACTTCGAAACCTTCCATTGCAGCCTGTAATGCACAAATCGGATCGACTTCCGTCACAAGCACACGTGCACCATAAGAGCGCATTGAATGCGAACATCCCTTGCCCACATCACCGTAACCACATACAACCACTACCTTACCGGCAATCATCACATCGGTCGCTCTCTTGATACCGTCAGCCAGTGACTCACGACATCCGTAGAGATTATCAAACTTAGACTTGGTAACCGAATCGTTCACATTAAATGCCGGGAACAGCAATTTGCCTTCTTCCTGCATCTGATACAAACGGTGTACACCAGTCGTTGTCTCTTCCGATACACCGCGCATTTCTTCAGCCACACGATGCCAGCGGGTCTTATCCTCAGCCAATACTTTTTTCAGAATGGCATTCAGTTCGATTTCATCTTCCGCATGCACTTCCTTGTCCAATACGGCAGCATCATTCTCAGCATCATAACCGACATGAATCATCATGGTAGCGTCACCACCATCGTCTACAATCACGTTCGGACCTTTTCCGCCGGGGAAGTTCAATGCCTGCAATGTGCACCACCAGTAGTCGGCAAGATTCTCGCCTTTCCATGCAAATACCGCAACACCGGAAGCAGCAATCGCAGCAGCAGCATGATCCTGCGTTGAATATATATTACAAGAACACCAGCGGACTTCAGCTCCCAATGCAACCAGTGTTTCAATCAGTACGGCGGTCTGGATGGTCATATGTAATGATCCCATGATACGGGCACCTTTTAACGGTTTGGATTCTCCATACTTTTCGCGTAGAGCCATCAGGCCGGGCATTTCTTTTTCTGCCAAATCGATTTCCTTGCGTCCGAAATCAGCAAGTGTAATATCTGCCACTTTATAAGGCAGAGTAGAGAATAATTCTGTAGACATATTGTAAATCATTTAAAATGTAATTGGTGCAAAGATAGAACATTCTGATTAGTAGGGCAAAAGCTATCCTTCTTTTTTATATTATAATAACTTGGGAGTTCGCCTGTTTCTTGAATTTTTATTCTATATTTGCAACATAAAAATGCATTTTCTACAACAATAAAATAGTTATTATTCATCTTCTATGGAGGATTACAACAACAAAACAAAAGCGGAGCTGTTAGAAATTATACAAAATCTCGAAAAAGAAGTAGAGCAGCTTTCCTCCGAATCAGTCTCCGGCAGAAAAGAACGCTTTCGCGACAGGTATTCCAATCGGATATTAGATAATCTGCCCGATATGCTTACCGTGCTCGACCGCGATGCCAATATCGTGGAACTGGTTTCCTCCCCGTCAACCAATCACGTAGAAGGTACTACAGCAGACAGCATTACCCAATCCAACATAAAAGATATTCTTCCGGAAGATGCGTACAAGAACATACGCAAGAATATGGAGCAAGTTTTCCGTTCCGGAAAGAGCGCCATCGCCAGGCATGACTTAATGATGGACGGTGTACCGCATCATTACGAACACTGGCTTTCCCTGCTCGACAAAGAATACCTGCTATGTATGTGTCGGGATGTTTCGCAACTTTGGGAAACAGAGCAGACCAATGCCGAACAACAAAATGAAATTATGCGGCTCAATTCATTGATGGAAGCCATAGTGAATAATGTTCCTGTATATCTATTCGTCAAAGACTCCGGAAATGATTTCAGATACTTATACTGGAATAAGACTTTTGCCGATTACTCCGGCATCCCCATCGAGAAAGCTATCGGCAGAAATGATTTCGAGATCTTCAAACGGACGGAGGATATGGAGAAATTCCGCCTTGACGATATCAGAGTGCTAAAAGAAGGAAAACTGGACTATTTCGAGGAATATATGGCTGCTTCCGGAGAAATCCGCACGATAACTACCATGAAGCGCCTCGTCCCATCCAGTGACGAACATCCTTATATTATCGGTATCTCCTGGGATATCACCGAAATTAAGAAAACAGAGAAAGCACTGGATGCAGCCCGTATCAAAGCCGAAGAAGCGGACCGGTTAAAATCGGCTTTCCTGGCAAACATGAGCCACGAAATCCGTACCCCGCTTAATGCGATTGTGGGATTCTCCAAACTGATATCCAGCACAAATAATGAAAACGAGAAGAATCAGTATGCCGAAATCATTGAAAGAAATTCTGATATGCTGCTGAATCTTTTCAATGATATTCTCGATTTATCCAGCCTGGAAGCCGGCTCTCTTAAATTCAACATTCAGCCGGTCAAAATACTGGATATCTGCCTGCAATTAGAACAGCAGTATTGTCACAAAACGCAGGCTGGCGCAAAGCTGATTCTGGATAATGGAGACGCCAATACATTTGTTTTCGCAGACTGGAACCGGACGATACAAATCGTAAGCAACCTGCTCAGCAATGCCGTAAAGTTTACCTCGCAAGGAGAGATTCATTTCGGATTTCTCAATAAAGAGAATTTTGTAGAGTTCTATGTGAGAGATACCGGCATCGGTATTCCTGCCGAAAGAGCCGCTAGCATTTTTCAGCGTTTCGGCAAAGTAGACGACTTCGTTCAAGGCACCGGACTGGGGCTCACCCTCTGTAAGATGCTGGTGGAAAAAATGGGTGGTCACATCCGGGTATGCTCAAAAGAAGACGAAGGTACCACCTTTTATTTCACACTTCCGCTAGCCAACCGGTAAATTATATGCGTCATATACAAAAGCGGTGGACATTGTAAAGATGTCCACCGCTTTTGTATTTATGAAGATAGCTGTTACTTCTTTTCTTCCTTCTGTACTTTTGCACTTAGCATTTCCTTATACTTCGCAGGATCATTCAATACCTTTATTGCTTCCTGCAAATCATCATCATCCTTCAGCTGCTCGATAATACCACCTCTCTGGAAATAATAACGCTTGATAATTTCATTAGCAATCATTCTCTTTATATCCTTAGAGAAATAATCCAGGTCACGGTCGAGATTATGATTCAACTTCTTTTCCAGTGCCTTGAACTCTTCGGCAGCATCTGTCATATAGCCCTCGAACTCAGCAGCCTCTTTCAGTGTTTTCAGAATCTTCTCACTTTGCTGGTCATATTTAAAATCGGCCTTCTTCACCAATTCCTTGAAATCATTGTAGTCAGCATCCGTCACTACAAACTTTTCAGGAGCAGCCACAGTAGGATGCTTCAAGCAGTATTGAGTCGCATAGTCAAAAATCAGATTATCACGTACCAGATAGAACAAGATATTCGGCAGTTTTTCCTGCTTGACAGTAATATCAGGCATAACACCACCTCCGTCACGTACTTCACGTCCGGCAGCAGTATAGAATACGTTAGTCAGACTGTCGGGGATCGTTCCCACACTTCCATCTTCGTTCCGGTGCTTATAGTCGATCGCCTGCACACAACGTCCGCTTGGGATATAATATTTGGAAGTAGTCACTTTCATCATTCCTCCATAAGGTAAAGAACGGGGAACTTGTACAAGTCCCTTTCCAAATGTACGGTTACCAACAATAATGGCACGATCAAGGTCTTGCAATGAGCCCGACAGGATTTCTGAAGCAGAAGCCGTACCACTGTTTACCAATACGGCAATCGGAATATCCAGATCCAGCGGTTCACGCAAAGTCTTGTATGTGTTGCTTGCCTGTTTCGTCTTTCCCTTGGTTGTTACGATTACTTTTCCACGGGGCAGGAAGTAATTGGCTATTTCCACTGCTTCATCCAACAGACCGCCACCGTTATTACGGAGGTCGATGACCAAAGAAGTAGCTCCCTGTTTCTTCAGATCCAGCAATGCTTTTTTGAAATCCTTGGAAGGGTTGCCGGAGAATGTGCTCAGGCTGATATATCCCACCTTATTATCCATCACGGTAGCATATGGGATGGCAGGGGTCTGAATAGATTCACGTACGATAGTAAACTCCATCGGGGTTTGTCCGCCTTTCTCATTAGGACGCTCCACTTTCAGTTTAAAGCTCGTACCCGCCTGTCCGCGCAACATCTGGCTGACTTCCGAATTATTCTTTCCTGCCAGATCTTTTCCGTCTATTTCCATCAGGATATCTCCCGCCTTCAGTCCCGCTTTGGCCGCCGGAGTTCCTTCGAACGGTTCGGCAATCATGGAACGTTTCAACTTCGTATTATAGGTAATAAGAGAACCGATACCTCCAAAGCTTCCTTTCACCATCTGTTCCAGTTCGCTTTGATCTTCCTCCGGGTAATATTCTGTATAAGGATCCAGCGAGAAAAGCATATTGTCGATTCCTTCGCGAATGGTCTTGTTCGGATCAATGGTATCCACGTAGAACATATCCAGTTCTTTCACAATCGCATTAAATGTATCCAGATTCTTGGCAATCTGGAAATTGCGGTCGTCTCCACTCTTAAAACTAAAGAAAGCTACAGTAGCTATTACAGCCACCAAAACAAGAGCTATCCGCCTATTCAGCAATTTTTTCATATATCTTTCATTAAAATGAGACGTAAAAGTAACTCAAACCTTGGTTATTCCGCCAGAACCTTGTTAATATTTAACTTAATTTCATCCCAGCGCTCCGGAGAGATTGTTGTTCCAATCACCTGAATAACATTTCCCGAGAGAATAGAACCAATTTTTGCACATTTTTCGAGCGAGTATCCGCACGTCAGACCATACAGAAATCCGGCAGCGAAATAATCGCCTGCGCCGGTGGTATCCAGAACTTTTTCTACAGGAATAGCCGACACTTTAATTTCTTCCGTACCTTTACGGATATAAGATCCGTTTGCTCCAACTTTCACAATAGCAATGCTGCATTTCTTGGCTATCACTCTCAGAGCTTCCTCTGGTTCTTCGCCGGTAAATGCTTTCGCTTCTTCCTCGTTTGCAAAAACGATATCCACATACTTATTTATTAATAAGGAGAAAAATTCCAGGTCATTCTCCACGATATTATAACTTGCCATGTCGAGACAGATCTGCAGACCGGCCTCTTTAGCCAGTTCAATGGCATGAAGAATCATTTCGTGATCCTGAACAAGGTATCCTTCTATAAATAGGTATGCATATCCTTTGAACATCTCCAATGTCAGATCTTCGGCTTTCAAAGAAGCAGCTGCTCCCAGATAGGTACCAAAAGTACGCTCTCCATCTGGAGAAATAAAAGCGGATGCCACTCCCGAAGGAAGATGTTCGGAGGTCAATAAATTGTCTTCAATATTATTTTTCTGCAGATTTTTCCGAAAAAAATCGCCATAATGATCATTTCCTACTTTTCCGATAAAACCTGTTCCGGCACCCAGACAAGCGAGTCCAAGTATGGCATTTCCTGCCGATCCGCCTGTTGCCAGATGCGTTTTCATTTGTGAAAATTTTGTGTTAATCTGCTGTAACTTAGCGTCATCGATGAGTTGCATGCTTCCCTTGGGTAATTCCAGTTCATCCAAGAGTGTATCGTCTTTCAGGGTTGCAAGTACGTCTATCAGGGCGTTGCCCAATCCTATTATTTTGTCCATTCTCAATATTTTTTTTGCAAAGATATTGCATATTTCAAAAAAACCTACTACTTTTGCATCGCAATTGAGAAAAACATTCTTCCTTAGCTCAGTCGGTTAGAGCATCTGACTGTTAATCAGAGGGTC
>OODT01000158.1_pt1 | contig 103163 bp, 80 predicted proteins | sample 1671841 | NCBI WGS metagenome assembly OODT01 (sample SAMN06348198, study PRJEB24527) | human gut metagenome | biome: human gut; feature: ankylosing spondylitis patient; material: feces | host: Homo sapiens | place: China | collected 2015-10 | reverse complement strand
CCACAAGAGTCTTTTTTGGTCAGCTAGTAAAGCTAGAAATTCTTTATTCAGTTTTCAGGGTGTAACCCCTTTTAAATAGGTTGCCAAGCAACCACTACTGAATAAATTATGGCACACTACTTAGTGTGCCTTTTTTGTTATGTTTTGAAATTTTATTTTGTGATATATTTTGCATTGTAAGTTAAATTATGATATTATAACATTATCTGGAATTGCTATTGTGCTAATGTATTGTGATAGTGATATATATGATGATAAAATTACATTATTTGTATGAGGATTGTTGTGTTATGGGTGCTAAATTGTATCAAGTATGGTTAAAGCGAATATATAAAAAACATAACATTTATGTTGGTACACCACTTGACATAAAGGACGATATTCTTGTTTACTTAACTTCTTTCAAACCTAAGTGGATTACCTCTGCCCGAATAATTGATAAAGTTACCGGTAAGGCTGTTATGGATATTGTTAATAATTCTTTTAGTGATGGTGAATATATATGGAGTGTTTCTGATATTTACCACTTAAATAAATACAATATACCTCTTTTTGCTGAATTTATCGAGTATTTTATTAATCATTGTAAATTAGGTGGAGTGGGTGGTCATTAATATGAAGAGAAAAGTATTTATATTATGTTTATTGTTCGTAATGTCAGTTGTTTTTGGTGGTTGCAGTATTCCAAATTTAATTCTTAATAATAAGACAGAAAGTTACAAATATTCTTTAACAGCAAGACAAAAAAAGATTTTGAAGCAAGAAGAATTGCCTTTAGACTATGAGGAGTTAGATGATTCACAAAAGAGTGCAATCGAATGTATAGAAGATATTTTTAAATATCTAGACAAGACATATCCAAAGGAAAAATATGTTATTAGAACAGCTAACATATATATACTTCTTTATTATTACTATAATTTTTTAACATTTATTTTTATATTTTATTTTATCATTTAAGAATTTATGATATAATATAACAAAAACTAAAGGATGTTATTTATGAAAAGACTGATTATAATTTCACTTGTTATTGTTACAATCTTTACTTTCGTTGGCTGTGGAACAGAAAGTAATTCAAGTTCAAAAACTTCAACAACAGTAACTACTACTGTTGACTCAATAAAAAGCAATAAGTATTATAACGATATTGACAGTGCAATTCAAACAATTGTAAAGGCATACAAGACAAAGTCATTTAATGAGAGAGCTGCTATGTATCCTGATTACTTTATTAAGGGTGAATATGGTGGCAATGCAGGCCTAAAGGAAGCTATCAAAGGCTTTTATACTTGTGATACTGAGTATAAGATTAATTCAATTAAAGATATGACTGACAAATATGCTAAGAAGTGCATTAAAGAAATAAAGGACTATTACGATGTTGATGTTAATATTGAGAAAGTAGTTCTAGCTAATGTTTCTTACAAATACACTAACTATTCTGATAAGAGACTTGATGATTCTGAGTTAGTTCCAACTGATGAATACTATATTTCTATTGACGGTAAATGGTACTATGGTTGGGGACTTGAAATTAATTCTGAGGTTTCTGAGCAGGTTGTTGAGTGATTTAATTGTAAAATATTATAATTTAACTACATTTATTTAATTCCACTAATAAATTTTTCACATTATTTTTCTATTATGTAAATGTCTCTAAAATACAATTTTTTAGTTGACATTTCCAAAATACACGAATATAATAGGGACAAATCAAGAAACTGAAATGACAAAGGCGTCACACATTGAAGTGTGATGCCTTTTCTGTTTTCTTGAATATTGTTGCTGACAATGGGGTTATGCTATATGCATAACCTCTTTTTTACTTATCTGAATGTGTCAGAAATCTTGTTCAGATAGAAAGAGGGAGTAAAAGTGGAAAGTAAATTTCTCAAGAGATGTGTTTCAGTACTGCTAACTGTTTTGATGGTATGCAGTGTGGCTATTATTAATGTTTCAGCTGATGAAACCGGTGGTGATGGAAAGTTAAAAATTTCTGTAGTTAACTTTGACTCAAAATGGGGCGATGTTAACGCCAATGTAGCAAAAATGGTTGACTACATTGAAAAGGCAAAGGAAGACAATGTTGAATTTTTAGTTTTCCCTGAAATGTGTGTCAGTGGTTATTGTTATTCATATGACCTTGATGATGCACAAAGTAAAATGGCAGTTAAAACTGCTGAAACAGTTGATGGTCCAACAGCTACAAAGATTGCTAAGTTAGCTGATGAATATGACATGTGGATTGCTTATGGTGCAACAGAGGTTGTTCCTAACGATAGCAAACATGCTTACAACTCAGTATTTGCTTGTTCTCCTGATGGTACAGTAACAACGTATCAGAAGATGCATCCTGTTGAGGGTATATGGTGCAAAGCCGGTTCTACTCCAACAATTTTAAATACTGCTGAGGGTAAGGTTGGTGTTAGTATTTGTTACGATACATATGCAGTTCCTGAGCTTGAAAGATATTACGATGCTCAGGGTTGTAGAGTTCTTCTAAATCCAACTGCTACATCAAGAGGTAGCTATGATGAAGAAGATGGTTCATTAAATACAACTAATTGGCAATGGTATTATGAAAACAGACTTGAGTCTATTGTTGATAGAGATGGAATGTACATTGCAAGTGCTGATTTAGCAGGTAAAGAATATGATGAAAATGGTGAGTTGCTATATAACTTCCCAGGTGGTAGTGTTGTAATTGGTCCGGGTGGTACTAGTGACACAGGTAAATATTCAAAGGATTATGCCGGTGGTGCATCAGTTCAAGAACTGGGAATGTATACAGGAGAAATTACTTTATCAACAGCTCGTGGTGGTGATGTAAACAGTTCAATCTTCCAACCTAACCTATATACAGAATGGTATAAAGATTTGGCTGATGATACTAAGGAAGATAAAGTTTCTTCCGGTACAGTAAGTGACCCTACAATTGCAACAGTTAATTTCCAAGCAGTATGGGGTGATTTAGATAAAAACCTAGAACAGATGGAAAACTATATTGTAACTGCTAGTAAGAGTGATGCAGACATTATTGTATTCCCTGAAATGGCGCTACAAGGCTACTGTTCAGCATATGACCCTGAAAGTGCTACATATAGACTTGCAGTTGACAAGGCTATTACAAAGAAAGGCTACTATGCTAAGACACTTTCTGAATATGCAAAGAAATATGATATGTATGTAATCTTCGGTGCATCAGAAAAAATTCCGGCATCTGAAAATCCTGATGAACTTGATCAAGCATATAACTCAGCATTCTGTTGTAGTCCTGACGGTACAGTAACTACATATAGAAAGATTCAACCGGTAGAAGGTGCATGGTGTAAGAGTGGTACTAATCCGGTAATTATTGAAACTCCTTATGGTGGAATTGGTTTAAGTATTTGTAAAGATACTTATTCCTATCCTGAATTGGAAAGATACTATGGTGCTAAGGGTTGTAAGTTTATTGTGAATCCAACTGCAACTTCTCGTGGTGGTGCATCAAGATGGAGTTGGTACTATAGCAGAAGACTTGAAAGTATTGTTGATAGAGATAAACTTGTTGTTGTATCTGCTGACCTATGTGGTACTCAGTATGATAATGATGGTAATGCACATTCTACATTCCCCGGTGGTAGTTGTGTAATTGCTCCACTAAGAAGTGCAAAGAACAGTAGTTATGTTGACTATGTAGCTGGTTCATCAAAATATGACCCTGAAAATGTTGGAATGAGCATTGGCAGAATCAATACTGCATCTAAAAAATATAGCATTGGCTTTAGTATTGCAGGATTTAACCCTAGCATTTATTCAACAATGTATGGTGTATTAGCCGGTACTAAGGGTGTCAGCGAAATCACTGCAATTGACTCTGCAATTGTCAGTGTGTCAACTGAAATAGTAGATGCCTCTACACTTGAAAAGTCAGGTTATTCACTTGAGAGTAAAGTATATAATGTTGAAACAGGATTAACAACACCTTTCTATGGTGACTCAATTTATAAGAAACTATCAAATGTTACTGCATCTGTAGTAGGTGATAGCACATCAGAAGTATATTCAGTAGTTGATGGTAAGTTAACTAAGGTTGATACAACATATAGTGACGGTAAACTATCATTTACAACATCAGGTGGTACATATTGTGTAGCAAGCTATAAGGAACTTCCTACAACCGTTACTGTTAATAAATCTGCTAAAGTATATGTAAAGGGTAATTATCAGATTAAAGCTAATGTAACTAACGGTAAAGGTGCAACAACTTATAAGTCAAGTGACAGTAAGGTTGTAAAGGTATCTTCAACAGGTAAGGTAACTGCACTGAAGAAAGGTACTGCAACTGTTACAGTAACTAATAATGGTGTTTCAAGTACTGTTAAATTCACTGTAAGCAAACCTACACTTAATAAGAATATTGTAAGGCTAAAAGCTAAAAAGTCCTTTACACTTAAAATTACAGGCAAAATCGGTGTTGCTAAATTTAAGTCAAGTAATACTAAAATTGCTAGTGTAAGTGCTAACGGTAAAGTTATTGCAAAGAAAAAGGGTATTTCGTTCATTACAGTAAATACTAATGGCATTGTACTAAAGTGCAAAGTTGTTGTTAAATAATATTGATAAAAACTGCTTTCTCCTAATATTAAAATACTCATACAGATTGACCTTGCTTATGCAGGGTCAATTTTGTTGCAATAAAGTAATAGTTATGTTAGAATGAAAAAACAGGATATATATTTTTGTTTTTTGAAAAGAGGTATATATGAAAAAAATATTGATTATGGGTGGAACAATCTTTGTAAGTAAATATCTTGCTACATATTTTATTGCAAAAGGCGATGATGTTTATGTGTACAATAGAAATACACACAAACAACCGGAAAAAGCAAGGTTAATTGTTGGAGATAGGAACAATATCGGTGATTCTTTGAAACAATATGACTTTGATTTAGTGATATCAGTTAATACTTATACAGGTGATGATATGAAGGAATTGTTGTCATCTTTGTCCACTATAAAAGATATAGTCTTCATTAGTTCCAGTGCAGTTTATCCTGAAACCCTACCACAACCTTTTAAAGAGGAACAACTTGTAGGGGATAATTCAATATGGGGAGATTATGGAAGTAATAAAATAGAAGCTGAACAAGTATTGCTTAGTAAAGTTCCAAATGCTTATATAATAAGACCTCCTTATTTGTATGGAAAAATGCAAAATTTGTATAGAGAGGCTTTTGTATTTGATTGTGCTGAGATGAATAAACCTTTTTATATTCCTAATAATGGCGATATGAAATTGCAATTTTTTGATGTTGAAGATTTATGTAGGTTTATCGAAATCTTAATAGACAAAAAGCCTGACGATAGAATTTTTAATGTCGGTAACGAAAAAATTGACACAATTAATACATTTGTAGAAACTTGTTATAAAGTTGTTGGTTCTGAATTGGAGAAAAAATATGTAGATAAAGACTACAATCAAAGGGATTATTTTCCTTTTCATAATTATAGTTATTGTTTAGATGTATCAAAGCAGAAAGAGCTAATGCCAACAACAAAGTCATTGTATCAAGGATTAAAAGAATCTTATGAATGGTACAAAAATCATAGAAATGATGTAAATAGAAAAGATTACATATCTTTTATTGAAAATGAATTAAAAGATATTTAAATATCACACAAAATTCATAAATCTATGATATAATAAGAAAAAAATTAAAAAGGAATGTATAATATGAAGAGATTAATTGTTATTGCACTACTTGCAACAATGATGATTGGTGTTACAGGTTGTGGCAATAGTACAGACACAGGTTCAAGTACAACAACTACTACAGCCCAAAGTACCACACAGTCAACTACTGTGACAACAACTGCATCATCAGCTGATACAAATAGTGTTGCTGCTAATGTATATGACGGTACAGGTGAGAAACAAGGTAAAAAGCTGGTTTCTATTAAGTGGAAAGAAAAGTCTAAAATTAATGTAATCAACAGTATGTTACATACAAGCAATGTTATTACTAAGTCAGGTCAGGGAAAGGAAAAGACCTTTAAGGCATCTGATGCTGACAAGATTTATGAAGTTGAATTAGTTAATAAAAACTATGATAACAACTACTTCTTTGTTTATATTATTGATAACAAGGTGTATATGCTTGGCAAAGAATTTGCAAAGGATGAGAATACAGAAGTCAGTGGTTATGCTGATGTAACTGTTAAAGAATTTAACAGTCTTTTAAAATAAACTTTAGGCACTTACAGTTTTGTAGGTGCCTTTTTATGTGAAAACAAAAGAAAAAGCTAACCATAAAGGTTAGCATATAAGAAAGTTTTATAAAATTTGTATAATAACATAAAACAAAATCCCTACTCTTTCGAGTAGGGATAATTTATTTTTATAGTAGAAAAGTAATTTTAAATTACTTTACGTGCCATAGATCCTTAGCATATTCTAGGATTGTTCTGTCAGATGAGAACATACCTGCATTAGCAATGTTGATTAAGCACTTCTTACCGAATGCTGTTCTATCCTGATAATCCTTGTTGCCCTTAATCTTAGTATCAACATAATCCTGAAGATCAAGTAGTAGGAAGTAATGGTCTGGGTCATGCCAAGCAGTACCATTTAGGATAGCTGTGTATAGTTCAGCAAATGAACCTTCGCCAACTGCACCACCGTCAGAGAATGTACCGTCAACCAAAGTATCAAGAACTGCCTTGATTTCTGGGTTGTTATCATATACTTCTCTTGGGTTGTAAGACTTGTTAGCCTTTAGTTCGTCAATTTCTTCAACTCTAGCACCGAAGATGTATTCATTTTCGATACCTGCCTGCTGAGCGATTTCAACATTAGCACCGTCATAAGTACCAAGAGTAACAGCACCGTTTAGCATAAACTTCATGTTACCTGTACCTGATGCTTCTGTACCTGCTGTAGAAATCTGTTCTGAGAAGTCAGCAGCAACAACAATCTTTTCTGCATAAGAAACATTGTAGTTCTGTACAAAGTGAACCTTTAGCTTATCCTTAGTATCAGGGTCGTTGTTAACTAGCTTAGCAACTTCGTTGATGTACTTAATGATAGCCTTAGCTCTGGCATAACCAGGAGCTGCCTTAGCACCAAAGATAAATGCTGTTGGCTGCCAATCCTTTAGTTCGCCCTTCTTTAGCTTGTTATAAATCATAACAATTGAGAATGCGTTTAGTAGCTGTCTCTTATATTCGTGAAGTCTCTTAACCTGAATGTCAAAGATGAATGATGGGTCGATTTCAACACCTTCAGTATCCTTGATGTAGTTAGCAAGCTGAGTCTTCTTTTTCTTCTTAATTGTGTTAAATGCACGAACAGTCTTAGCGTCAATGTTCTTTTCAAGACCCTTAAGAACTGATAGATCCTTTAACCAACCATCGCCAACTCTTTCTGTGATGAAGTCAGATAGTTCTGGGTTACATAGACCTAACCATCTTCTCTGTGTGATACCGTTAGTCTTGTTCTGGAATCTTTCAGGATATAGTTCATACCATTCCTTTAGAACATCGTCCTTTAGGATTTCTGTATGAATCCAAGCAACACCGTTTACATAAGAACCAACATAACAAGCTAGTCTAGCCATATGAACTAGGTCGCCGTCAATGATAGCCATTTTCTTAGCAAACTGTTCATCGCTAACACCCTTAGCGTGCATATCGTTGTATTCGTGAATAGCAATTCTTTCGATAATTGTAAGAATTTCAGGTAGAATTTCTCTAATTAGGTTCTTGTCCCACTTTTCAAGTGCTTCGCCAAGAACTGTGTGGTTTGTATAAGCAAATGTCTTCTGTGCAATATCAAGAGCTTCTTCAAAACCAATACCTTCTAGACCTAGAAGTCTGATTAGTTCAGGAATAGAAATAACAGGATGAGTATCGTTTAGCTGAATAGCTGCATGACTTGAGAACTTGCTGAAGTCATTGCCGTACTTAGCCTTATATCTCTTAATAATATCCTGTAGGGAAGCTGAACAGAAGAAATACTGCTGTTTTAGACGAAGTAGCTTACCTTCGTGAGTACCATCGTTTGGATATAGAACAGAAGAAATGTTTTCTGCATCGTTCTTAGCCTTTACAGCTTCATCATAGTGTGATGCGTTAAATGCTAGGAAGTCGAATTCGTCAACTGCTTCTGCCTGCCATAGACGAAGAGTGTTAATGCTCTTTGCACCATAGCCAATAACAGCCATATCATAAGGTACAGCCTTAACTGTCTGATCCTGGAACTTAACTTCAACTGCATCTTCTTCTCTACGGATGCACCATGGATCTTCAAATCTCTGCCAGTTATCAGCAATTTCTACCTGATAACCGTCTTCGATTAACTGCTTAAATAGACCGTACTTATAACGGATACCATAACCGTCTAGTGGAACTTCCTGAGTAGCTGCTGAATCTAGGAAACAAGCTGCTAGTCTACCTAGACCACCGTTACCAAGAGCTGCATCATCAATATCTTCAAATACATTGATGTCAATACCCTTAGACTTTAGTAGCTTCTTAGTTGTGTCAAGAATACCCATGCAGTATAGATTGTTGTACATCATTCTACCCATTAGGAATTCAGCTGAGAAGTAGTATGCTCTTCTCTTAGAAGCTTCCTTCTTCTGACACTTTTCCCAAGTATCAGCAATTTCACCCATCATTGCTTTACCTAGGCAAAGGTGAAGTTCTGCCGGTGTAAGTTCCTTAAGAGTCTTACAGTAGTCGTTTTTTGCTGTTAATTCAAGATTTTCAATAATGCTCATTTTTTAATTTTCCTCCAGTCTTGAACTGTTGATTACCATTTCCTTTAGCTGGTCTGCTAGTTCATCTGTTAGCACACTGCCGTCAATTCTCCAAACCCAGTTACCACCAAGTGTTGATGGAACATTCATTCTTGCCTCTGTACCAAGACCAAGAATATCCTGCATCTGGATAATAGCTGTGTTAGCAACACTTTCGTATGCTGTTCTGATGATACCCCAGTTAAATGTTTCCCATTCAGGCATCTTACAGTATTGTCTAGCAAAAGCAACATCTTCAGGCTTAGCTTTTGCTGCCCAACCCATAAGGGTATCGTTGTCGTGTGTACCAGAATATACAACACAGTTTTCTGTGTAGTTGTGTGGTAAGTAATCATTAGCCTCACCACTATCAAAAGCAAACTCCAATACCTTCATTCCAGGGTAACCGGTTTCTTTTAGAAGTTCCTTTACACTGTCAAAAAGGTCGCCTAAATCTTCAGCAACGATTGGTAGGTCACCCAGCTTTTCTTTCATCATATTGAAGAATTCAATGCCGGGACCGTCATACCAGTCACCACCGATAGCATTTTCGGCCGGATAAGGAATGGCATAATAAGTATCAAAAGCTCTAAAGTGGTCGATTCTTAGAATATCAAAGAGCTTTGATGCAGCAGCAATACGATTGAACCACCATTCATAATCTGTTTCTTTTAGATAATCCCAGTCGTACAATGGATTGCCCCATAGCTGACCTGTTGCAGAGAAATAGTCTGGTGGACATCCAGCTACTCTTACAGGTTGATTGTTTTCGTCAAACCAGAAAATTTCAGGATTTGCCCAAGTATCTGCTGAGTCCATAGCAACATAGATTGGCATATCACCAAGAATCTTGATGCCAAGGTCATTTACATACTTTCTGAATGCTTCCCACTGTTCATAGAACTTGTACTGTAGGAAACTCCAGAAGTCAATTTCATCCTTGAACTTTCTTTCGTATTTTTTAATAGCCTCAGGCTCACGAAGCTTGATTTCTTCGTCTGGCCATTCTGTCCAGGCTTTCATATCAAAGTTTTTCTTAACAGCCATATAAAGGGCATAGTTCTTTAGCCACTTGCTGTTCTTTCTCTTGAAAGTAGTAAAAGGCTTTCTGTCGCAATTCTTCTTGAAATTCTCAAATGCAACTCTTAGTACATCAAATCTGTACCAATAAATAGTAGCATAGTCGATTTCAAATTCTGAGTCGCCCCAGTAACCCTTGTCAATATCTTCTTGAGTAAGTAAACCTTCTTCCTTGAGAGTATCAAGGTCGATCATATATGGATTACCTGCAAAAGTTGAAAAAGACTGATAAGGTGAGTCGCCGTAGCTTGTAGGACCAACAGGAAGAATCTGCCAGATCTTCTGACCTGCTTTCTTCAAAAAGTCTGCAAACTCACGAGCTTCTTTACCTAGTGTACCAATACCGTAAGGAGAAGGTAAACTAGTAATAGGCATTAAAATGCCGGCTTCTCTTGCCATAATGTCAACTCCGTTCGTTAATATTTAGTTGTCTATTTTCCGTTTAATGGAATACCAATATTAAAAATGTTGTGTTTGTTTCGGTTGCCTACACAACTTAGGCAAAAACCAACTTCTAAAATTTTACCATAAATCTTGACAAAAATCAAGTATTTTCTATTCTACTGAGTTCCTAGTAGCCTTGATTGCAAGTAGCATACATAGGTTTGTAGTCATTGTTCGTACCTCATTCCTAGAATGTGGTGTATAGTGGCAAAGTTCAGCCCTATATATTGTGGTACTTTCTTTTGTTGCAATTCCTATAAAAACTAATCCCACAGGCTTTTTGGCTGTTCCACCGGTAGGTCCGGCAATGCCTGTTGTTGATACCCCTATATCAGATGAGGAAAGTTCCTTGATTCCTTCACACATCTGAGTAGCAGTTTCTTGGCTAACTGCACCTACTGTATTTAGTGTTTCGTTACTAACACCTAGGACTTTGTTTTTGATTCTGTTTGCATAGGAACAAACTCCCAGTTCAAAAACATTACTTGCACCACTGACATTTGTAATCCTCTGTGAAATCATACCACCGGTACAACTTTCAGCAGAACTGATTTTCAAATTTCTGTCTGTCAGTTCCTTTACAAGGGTGTTTTCTAAAGTAGCAGTATCTATATCTTTCATTAAGTTATAATAATCTTTGTCTGTGATTAAAGTAGCCATTTTATCACCTCGTTATTATTTTATCAAAAAACCTTATCTATTGCAATTATAGTTGTGTTTTGTTATATTAGTTATAGACTAAAATGACTTTACGGTAATTTTATTTGGGTGAACATTGTTTGCCCTACCTTTTATAATATAGGATACAAGGAGCAAAGCTATGCCACATTTTTTTGTTGATGAAGAAATTGAGTCAAAGGAATATTCACTTTTTGGTGAAGATGGTCGCCATATATCAAAAAGTCTTAGAATGAATAAGGGTGAATCCTTAACTTTGTGTTCACCCAGTGGTACTGTCCATAATTGTGTAGTTGAAGAAATAAGTGGTGATATGGTAAAGGTAAATGTTCTTTCCAGCAAAATTTCCGAAGCTGAACCTGATGTAAAGGTAACACTTTATCAAGCCCTACCTAAAGGTGACAAAATGGAGCTTATTATTCAAAAGGCAGTTGAAATCGGTGTAAGTGAGATTGTGCCTGTTATTTCTTCAAGATGTGTCAGCAGACCTGACAAAAAGTCATTAAGCAAGAAAACAGTCAGATGGCAAAAAATTGCAAAACAAGCTGCTATGCAAAGTGGCAGAGGAATTGTACCTAAAGTTAGGGAATGTATTTCCTTTAATGATGCAGTAAAAAGTGCTAAAGGAGATAAAGTTATTTTTTATGAGCTTGGTGGAGAAAGTGTAAAAGCTATTCTAAAAGATAAACCAAGTGAAATAAGTATGTTTATTGGCAGTGAAGGTGGATTCAGTTCTGAGGAAGTTAACCTTGTTACAGAAAACGGTGGCAGAAAAGCTACCCTAGGTAAAAGAATTTTAAGGGCAGAAACTGCACCTTTAGTTGCATTAACTTTAATTATGTATGAAACAGACAATATGGAATGAGGTAATAAAAATGACAGGAATTATTTGTGCATTAAAAATTGAAGTTGACGGTTTAAAGTCAGCAATGGATAGTAGCGAAGAGAAAACAATCGCAGGTCTTGACTTTATCAGTGGTAAAATCAACGGTAAGGATGTTGTACTTCTTGAATGTGGCATCGGTAAAGTAAATGCTGCTATCGGTACTCAGATTATGATTGACTACTATAAGCCTGATGTAATTATCAATTCAGGTATTGCAGGTAGTTTAAGTAAAGACTTAAAGATTGGCGACATTGTTATTTCTAAGGATTGCGTTGAACATGATATGAACGGTACTGCAACCGGTGATCCTAGAGGCGAAATCTGGTACACTGATGAAAGAAGAATTGACATTCCGTCAGATAAGGCTACATATGAAAAGTTATATGAATGTTGCAAAACTATTGATGACATTAATGTTGTTGTTGGCAGAGTAGCAACAGGTGATATTTTTATTGCTGATGTGGATAAGAGAAAGTTTATTGCAGACAAATTCGGTGCTTTATGTTGTGAAATGGAAGGTGGAGCAGTTGGCCATGTTTGTTACAGAAACAAAGTGCCATATGCAGTTCTTCGTTCAATTAGTGACGATATGAACCACAATGAATTCTTAGATTTTGAGAAGTTTAAGGTTCTGGCTGCTGAACATTCAATTAAAGTTATGAAAGAATTTTTAAAATAATCATTACACTGAGAAAGCCTTACAGAGTTCTGTAAGGCTCTTACTTTAGTATCTATATTTCATTTTTGTTTCTATTATATCTACAGCTTCAAGAACCTTCTTGTATTTTAGGTACTTGATTTTGTAGAATTTTCTTTTGTTTGAATAAACATAAATTCTTAGGTGAGCAGTTTTGTAAAAAACTTGGAAAGGACTTTGCCTAATCTGTACATACTGAATTTTGTCATACGGAATGTAAGTTCTTGTAATGTTCAGCTTATCAAAGTAATCAATCTGTACTGCTTTATCACAAATGGTTATACTACTTTTTGTGTAGGAATAAATTCTGAAAAATAGCCAGTAAACAAATACTCCAAGTATAGCAAATAAAGGAAATCTAACAATTTCTGCAAAATAACCTAGGTAGTGAAGTATTAGCATTGCTGCAACAGTACCTAATATACAATAGAAAGGAAACCATAGGTAGGACATAAATTCTGTCTTTTTAGGTTTAACTTTGTAGTTTTCTTCTGTTGGCAGAGTTGTGATTTTGCTGAGAATTTTGTTGATATTTTCTTCTCTGTCAGCAGGTATAAGCAAACTTCTGTCACCTTTTTGTGCACCACTGCCTATTGTTTGAATGTAGGCACTTTTTAGACGAAGAAGTAACATCAGTACACTTTGCTTTATTTGAATTGCATTTAACTTTTCCGTAGTTGTAACAAATTCATATCTGTTCAGTAATCCTCTTGAAATGTGGATTATGTTATTCTTTATCTTTGTTGAGAAAAACGCATTGCTTGAAAGCTGATACACATAGGCAATACCCCAACAAATTATCAGTAATGTTGCAAGACCGGATACAGCAGGAGGTACACCAATCTTAATAATGTAAGAAGAAATATCCAGCCTATTTACAAAATAGTTTTTAAAAATATCCACAACAATATCGGAGGTTTTATATAGGACAGGTGCTATAATAAGCAAACCTGTAAGTGCGTTACTCCATGTTGCAGCCATTAGAATTATTCTAAGGAAACCACCATTATACTTTAGGTCAACATCTTCTTTGCCGAAAATTTCAGTCTTTAGTGCAAGGTCGTTCTTTTTACTTAGAAAAAGATTGTAGTCACCTTTAGAAGTATAAGAACCGGGTGTGTTTATAATAACCTTCCTTGCTCTGAAAATTCTGTACATAAATGCCCTTTCAACATAAACAGACTGAATACAGTTGTAGGGAATATCAGCTCTTTTCTTAAAGAAAAACCCTTTCTTTGTATAGACACTTTTCTCCTTCTCCAGGTACATTGTACTTCTGTATTCAAGAATAATATACGCAAATAGAAAAACAACACACAAAGCAGAAATAGAAAAGTTAGTGATAAAAGCAGCAGTTGTTGTTGGTTTATACAAAAGGTTTTGTAATACCGGAACAACAAGCAAAGGAAATAGCCTTGTTAAATCATATAAAATTGTATAGAAGTGAGCTTTCTTGTATAGCTTTCTGTTCCTAAATTTCACAACTATATCCTTTCTTTATTCTTTGTATGACCTAAATAATCTTCCTAAGTCGGCATCAACCTGACTGACATAAGTAGTAGCACCTGCAGTATGGAATGCTACAGTATAAACCTTGAAAAGTCTTTGTACCGGTGTTTGGATAAGTTCAACATACTGAATTTTCTTTGCCATTATGTTCATTCTTTTTCTCATCAATATACCTTTGGTTATGGTGATACCGTCTTTCCTTACAACAAGTGTTGTAACATGATAAACAAGAGGTACGGCAATAAGGTATATAATTAAGAATGTTAACAAATCCACTCCGGCAACAATAAAAGCTATTAAAGGTGAAAAAATATATATGCCACCACTAATAAATGCAAAAAGTAAACAAACCATAGCACATCTTGTGCGCCAAACTTTCTTTGCATTTTTGGATAATTTTCGTTCCATTAGTTACTCCCAATAAAAAATATATGTATAATCATTATATATAAAATGAAACGACTTGACAAGTTGATATTTTTAAAGTAGAATATTATACAGAAAACCAAGGCTTTTTCTAAATAATTTAATGATACTAAAAGTAATGATCAGGAGAAGTAAGTAGCAAAATTTTTTCAGAGAGTTGTCGGATGGTGCAAGGCAATATGATTGGCTGGTGAAAGTAACCTGTGAACTTAACATTCCAAAGGGAAACTCAGTAGAGTGTTACGGTAGTTCTCCGTTAACAGAACAGCATTCGGTTGTTGCCTGATGTGTAAGGCTTATTTTTATAAGCGAAGTAGAGTGGTACCACGGGGTTTATTAGCTTCGTCTCTTATGAGACGGGGTGTTTTTTTATTTACGGAACTTTTAGTTATTTTGAAAAATAAAGAGATAGGGGAAAAGAATATGCAATTAACAGGTGCAGAAATTATATGCGAATGTTTACTTGAACAGGGTGTTGACACAGTATTTGGTTATCCCGGTGGTGCAGCACTAAATACATATGATGCTCTTTACAAGTATAGCGACAAAATCACTCATATCCTAACTGCTCATGAACAGGGTGCTGCTCATGCTGCTGATGGTTATGCTCGTTCAACCGGCAAGGTTGGTGTTGTATTTTCAACATCAGGTCCTGGGGCTACTAACCTTGTAACAGGTATTGCAACTGCGAATATCGACTCAATTCCTATGGTTGCTATCTGTGGTAATGTACAGAGAGATTTACTTGGCAGAGATGCTTTTCAGGAAGTTAATATTTCAGAAGTTGTTAAGCCAATTACAAAGGCTTCTTTCCTAGTAATGGAAATGGAGGACTTAGCTCCAACAATCCGTAAGGCTTTTGAAATTGCTCAAAGTGGCAGAAAAGGTCCTGTTCTTATTGATGTACCTAAGGATATTACTGCTATGAAGTGTGAATACACTCCAAAGGAAAAGTTCGTTCCTAATAATGAGTTTAAGGCTCAGGATGATGCAATTAAAGAAGTACAAGAAATTCTAAGAAATGCTAAAAGACCAATGATTTATGCCGGTGGTGGTATTATTTCTGCAAATGCTTGTGATGAATTTGTTAAGTTTGCAGAGAGAATTGACGCTCCTGTATGTTGTTCACTAATGGCACTAGGTTGTATGCCTGCCGACCATCCACTATTTGTTGGTAATATCGGTATGCATGGTGGTTACGAAACAGGTATGGCAACAGATAATGCTGATGTTATTATCGCTTGTGGTGCAAGATTTTCTGACAGAGTTGCAGGGGATAGAGAAAAGTTTGGTCAACAAGCTACTATTATTCAGCTTGATATTGATGCTCACGAAATTCACAAAAATGTTAAGGTTGACAACTGGGTTATCGGCGACTTAAAGGATACACTTGTTAAGGTTGTTGATGGATTAGAACAGAAGAGCAATCCTACTTGGACTGAACAGATTATGGATTGGAAGAAGAAAATCACTATCAGCGATATTAACAAAGAAGGTTACTGCCATCCATATCAGATTCTTGACGAAATTAACAAGATTAAGTCTAGAGAAGACATTGTTGCAACTGATGTTGGTCAGCACCAAATGTGGGTTGCACAGAGAACAGATTTCTTTGAACCAAGAACATTCCTAACATCAGGTGGTTTAGGTACAATGGGCTTTGGTATGGGTGCTGCTATCGGTGCTAGTATGGGAAATATGGACAAGAGAGTTTTCTTAGTAACAGGTGACGGTTCTTTCCATATGAACATTAATGAACTTGTAACAATGAAGTCATATAACATTCCTGTTGTAGTTGTTGTTATGAACAACTCAGTTCTTGGTATGGTTCGTCAATGGCAAAAGCTATTCTACGGTTGCAGATTCTCAAACACAGACCCACACAGAGCAACTGACTTTGTAAAGGTTGCCCAGGGTTACGGCATTAAGGGCTTAAGAATTACTAAGCCTGAGGAAATTCATAATGTGGTAAAGAAGGCATATGATATGAATGAACCTGTAGTTGTTGATTGTGTAATCAGCCCTGATGAAAATGTATTACCAATGATTCCTCCGGGAAAAACAGTAAACGAAATTGTTACTTCAATGGATTAATTAAATATAAATTTATTATTAGCAAAGGTGCTTGTCTTATGATAAGCACCTTTCTGCCATTTTGTCATAAATTAAATTTGTTATTCATATAGAATTAATAGGAATTTATCTTGCTAAAGTTAAAAAGTTGTGATAAAATGAAAGATATACATATTAAAAATTAGATTACTATACCATTTTAAAGGATGTGATTTTCATGGGTAAATATAGCGACCTTACTCCTGAAATTATAGAACTAAGTAAAATTTGTTGCAAAAACAGTCTTATTGACCCTAGCAACTATGATAAGTATGATGTTAAGAGAGGACTTAGAGACTCTAACGGTAAAGGTGTTCTTACAGGTTTAACAGAAATCTCAGAGGTTAATTCTGTTATTGAAGATGAAAACGGAAACAGAACTCCTATTCCCGGTGAACTTTTCTACAGAGGTTATAGCATTGAGGACTTAGTAAATGGCTTTATCCATGATAAGCATTATGGATTTGAAGAAGTTTCTTATTTGCTACTGATGGGGGATTTGCCTAACCAAGAACAGTTTGAAGAATTTAATCAGCTACTTGGTTACTACAGAACTTTGCCTGATACATTTGTTCGTGATATTATTATGAAAGCTCCATCAAGAAATATTATGAATGCTTTGTCTAAGGAAGTACTTACACTTTACAGTTATGACGAAAAAGCAGAGGACACTTCTGTTCCTAATGTACTTCGTCAATGTATTCAGTTAATTGCACTTTTACCTGTACTTGCAGTATATAGCTATCAGGCATTTAACTATTTCCACAACAAGCAGAGTTTGTTTATCCATTCACCACAGCCTCATCTATCTACAGCAGAAAATATTTTGTATATGTTACGACCTGACAGTCAATATACAAAGTTAGAGGCTAAGCTACTTGATATGGCACTTGTTCTTCATGCAGAACATGGTGGTGGTAACAACTCAACCTTTACAACTCATGTTGTAACATCATCAGGTACAGATACATATGCAGCTATTGCAGCAGCACTTTGTTCTCTAAAAGGTCCTAAGCATGGTGGTGCAAATATTAAGGTTGTAAAAATGTTTAACCATATTAAAAGACATGTAACAGACTATAACGATAAAGAACAGATTCGTGACTATCTAATCAAAATTCTTAACAAAGAAGCATTTGATAAGACAGGTCTTATCTATGGTATGGGTCATGCTATTTATACAATTTCCGATCCAAGAGCAAGAGTGTTTAAGGGCTTTGTTAAGTCACTTTCTGAAGAAAAAGGCAGACAGGCAGAGTATCAGCTATATAATAATGTTGAAGAAATTGCAGCAGAACTGATTATGCAGAGAAGAAAGACAGATAAGAAGATTTCTGCTAATGTTGACTTTTACAGTGGCTTTGTTTACAGTATGCTTGACTTACCAACAAAGTTGTTTACTCCACTTTTTGCTATTGCCAGAGTTAGTGGTTGGTCTGCTCATAGACTGGAAGAACTTGTAAACCCAAGTAAGATTATTCGTCCTGCATATCAGAATGTTCACGATAGACAGAACTATGTTCCTATGGACGAAAGAGATTAAAATACAAATTAATCAATGCATAAAGAAAAGGTGTTGCATTTGCAACACCTTTTTTATGTTTATATTATAAAATTACTTGATTCTTTTCTTGTAAAGTTCAAGTCCCTCTTTACCGGTAATATGTTCCGGTGTAATCTCAACCATAGCCATTGTTTTAATGTCAGAATTAATGTTGAACATTCTGTTTTCTTCTGTGTCTGTTGGATGAAATTTCTTTGCAAAGTCATAAATAACTTTTTTGATTTCCTCTTTATCATCCATAATTTTTGCATTGCCGAAAACAACAACACTTTCATAAGCAGTTGTATATTTCTCTGGAATAATCTTGTCTTGAGAAATAACACAGAAACTTACCTTAGGGTTGTTCTTTATACCGTCAAATTTGTGACCTTCACTTGCGCTGTGAAAATAAATTTTTCCATTATAAAACATATAGTTAAGTGGAACAGTATATGGATAACCACTATCCCCGTTAACTGCTAAAATTCCTGTTTTGCCATTTTCAAGAATAGCAATAGCCTCATTATCGGGAATTTGTTGCTTTTTTCTTCGCATTTCTCTAAACATAATAACCTCTATTATTCGTAATTCCTGACTAAGCTGATAACTGTACCCAGCAGTACAACCTCATCAACAATAATCGGTTCAAAAAGTTCGTTTTCAGGTTGAAGTCTGTAGTGACCGTTTTCCTTATAAAATCTTTTGCAAGTTGCCTCATCTTCAATAAGTGCAATTACAATGTCGCCATTATTTGCTACAGGTGTTCTATGTACAATAACAATGTCACCATCAAGAATACCTGCATTAATCATAGATTCACCGTCAATTCTTAGGGCAAAAAGCTCTCTGCCTCTTTTTAGGTTCTCTGTTACAGGCACATATCCCTCAATATCTTCAACTGCTAAGACCGGTAAACCGGCAGTAACTCTACCCATAATAGGAATTTGGTTTACCTTTTCTTCACCGGCAATTCTAATACTACGGTTAAGACCTTTATCTCTTTCGATTAAACCCTTTTCTTCAAGGGATTTTAGGTGAAGATGTACTGTTGAAGTAGATTTTAGTCCTGTATGTTCACAAATCTCTCTAACAGATGGCACTCTGCCTTCTTCACTACATTCTTTTATATAGTCAAAAACTTTTTGCTGACTTTTTGTTAGTGGTTTCATAGTAATCACCTCACAACTGTTTTACATATTGTAACATATAATTATAGAAAAATCAAACAAATGTTTGATTAATTCTAGTCAAAGTCCCATTATTTGTACTTATCTCACTTTAGTGCAGTTAAAAATTTATCTTTGTTGCTATTTTTTTCAGCAATGTAGAAAGAAACATTAACTTCTTTGTCAAGTATAGGGATAAAAACTCTCCCATCAGGATAAGAAAATTCACTGAAAAAGCTAGGTACAGATTACTTTGACTTATACCTAATTCATCAGCCAATGGGTGACTATTACGGTGCTTATAAAGCTATGGAAGAAATGTATAAAGAGGGTAGGCTAAGTGCTATCGGTGAAAAACAAAGTGAGTTTTCACACAACCAACAAAAACCTTTCAGTTTTCTATAACAACAAAACTGATTTTTGGGTATATAATATAGGCGTACTAAAGAAATGGAGCCGCAACCATTTCAGTACATTGTTCTACCCTCCTCAATGTTAATCCACAAAAAGATTTACATTGTACCCCTCATTTTAATGAAAACAAAGCACCGAGCTATCCACAAGGCTCGGTGCTTTGCTGTGTAATAGAGTATAATTCAGTAGAACAAATTTAGGTAAAAATTAAGTTAAAAGTATTGTGATTTCTTGACTTTATGCACTTTTGGTGCTAAATTGATATAAGAAAATATTGGAGGTGAAGTTAATGGACAGTTGTGATAGTTTTGGTGGGTGTATTGTTTATGGTGATATGGAAGTTAGAAATGTAGCACTGTCTGTTGATTTCGATAGTTTACTTTAATTTAATATTATTCTGTACCACCGTATTTATCCTAATACTACGCAACGATAATTTGTGAAACTGCTATGGATAGTGGTGGTATTTTTATGCCTATTTTTAGGTAGTAGGAGGTAATATTAATGAATCAAGTAACTAAACCAATGTATTCCGATGAAGTACTAAAGATTTTCAGAAGAAATCTTCCTAAGGAAGAATTAATAGAAAAAATTTCTGATTACCATATGGGTGATATTGCCGATGCATTTGAGAAAATGACACCGGAAGAAAGAAAGTCACTATACCCTGTGTTAGGTGTTGAAATGGTAGCTGAGATATTCTCTTATATTGAGGACTCAGAAGAATATATCAAAGAAATTAATTCCGATAAAGTAGCTAACTTGATTTCAGAAATGGACTCAGATGACGCTGTTGATATTCTGGAAAAGTTAAGTGATACTGACAGAAAGAGAATTGTTGCTTTACTTGATAATGATGCAAAACAAGATGTTAGTATGATTTTGTCATATGAAGATGATGAAATCGGTAGTGAGATGACAACGAACTATATTGTTGTAAAGAAAAATCTTACTATTAAAGAGGCTACCCATCAGCTAATTACTCAAGCAGGAGAAAATGACAATATTAATACTATATATGTTGTTGATGATAAAGATAGTTTTTACGGTGCTATTGACTTAAAGGACTTGATTGTTGCAAGGGAATATCAATCCCTTGATGAATTGATTATAAAGTCCTATCCATATGTAAAGGCTAATGAAAAAATAGTTGATTGTATTGAGCAACTAAAGGACTATGCAGAAGACTCAATCCCTGTACTTGATGACAACAAGCATATCCTAGGTGTAATTACTGCTCATGATATTGTTGAAGTTGTTGATGAAGAACTTGGTGAAGATTATGCAAAGCTAGGTGGTTTGACTGCTGAAGAAGATTTAAACGAAACAACCTTGCAAAGTACAAAGAAAAGATTGCCTTGGCTGATAATCTTGTTATTCTTAGGAATGGGTGTTTCTTCAGTTGTTGGTATGTTTGAAACTGTTGTTGCAGTTATTCCTATTGTAATATGTTTTCAGTCACTAATCCTTGATATGGCAGGTAATGTAGGTACACAGTCACTGGCTGTTACAATTCGTGTGCTTATGGATGAAAACTTAAAAGCATCTGATAAAGTTAAGCTGATGTTTAAAGAAGTAAGAGTAGGTTTTTCTAATGGTCTTTTACTTGGAACTATGTCATTTATTTTTGTAGGATTGTATATTTTCTTGTTTAAAGGTAATACATTTGGATATTCTTTCTTAGTATCCGGTTGTGTTGGATTTTCACTTTTAGCCTCAATGGTTATTTCAAGTTTGGTAGGTACTTTAGTGCCTATGTTCTTTAGCAAGATTAAGGTTGACCCTGCAGTAGCCTCAGGTCCACTGATTACAACAATAAATGACCTTGTTGCAGTAGTAACTTACTACGGTATGGTATGGATATTCTTAATTGATATTTTTAAGTTAGCATAGTAAATAGATTTTCTCATAGTTTTCACATAACTGACAGATATATTTCAAATTATTATAACAGTAAAAACAAATTGTAATGTTACACTATAACTGTACTAAAGAAATGGAACCGCAACCATTTCAGTATATTGTTCTACCCTCCTCAATGTAATCAATAAGATTTACATTGTACCCCTCATTTTTAATGAAAGACACAAAGCACTGAGTTATCCACAAGCTCAGTGCTTTGTTATTTTTACAGAAAAGTTTTTCTAATACTTTTCACATAAATTACAAGTATATTTCAACTATTTGTAAAGTGGAAAACATATTGACTTTATATACTATAAGCGTACTAAAGAGATACAGAGCTTTAGATACATTGTTTTAACTCCTCAAATAAAACATTGAAAAACCCCTCATTTTTCATTAAGTCAAAAACACCGAACATTAGGTTCGGTGTTTTGCCTTTTGTAATGTGTTTTTTCTTTTCACACAAAACACATTTATAATTCAACCGTTACTAACAGTAATAACAAAGTGGTGCTTTATACTATAACCAAGTTAGAAAAATATAGAAATTAATTAACTTATTATATAGTAAAAATTGTAAAGGAGATTATTATGGCTTATTTAACAGAGAAGAATATAGAAACTATTGCATATAGTATTGTACAGCAGTATATGAATATTTATAATATCAGCAGTAATGAAGTATTTAAGGTTAGCCCTGAGAATGTAGCAAATATGCTGGGTATTAAGATTGAGTATGTTGACTTTAACGATAAAGAGGTTTTGGGCAAAGTTGCTTTGTGTGATATGAAGGACAAGATAGGTGAAAGAGAAGTAACCCTTAATAACCAAACTGTTTATGTGAATAAACAGTTGCTAAAGGGCAGTAGTGGTCAAAAAAACTTTGTAACAATGTGTGGAATTTCTTTCTGGATTCTTAACCGTATTAATAGTGACTTGTATGGTGAAAAGTACCGTAAAAAGCCTATTACTTTAAGGGATGCACCAAGCGATGATATTATTGAAGGTATCACTTCTACTTTAGCATTAGAAATATTGATGCCAAAAGAAACTATCAATTTAGTTTTTAACAAGGTTTATGGTGTTGATAAACTGAATATTATCAATCCTGTTGTGGATAAAAGTAACTTTATAAAGTTTAACGCAATGGCTGATATGTTCGGTGTAACTAAAGAGATTTTGGCTATCAGACTACAGAAGATGGGTAAGCTGACCGAATATCAGTTTTGTGGTTATGAAAACTTGTTGCAACTGCTTATGGTGTTGAAGAACTACCATTGTAAGGTTTAGTTTGTGAACAAAATATAGATTTACTATGAATAAATTTACTATTATAAGTCTTTAGTGGATTTGCTATAAAAATTTTTAACTTTTTTCAAAAAAACCATTGACATTTTATATTTATGTGGTATTATTTAATTAAAGAAGAAAAGAAATAGTAAACAAGATATAAACACTCTAGAGTGTTATTATATAAGCGTACAGTGTATTACAAGGGGGTATTACCGATGTACCATGGGATTATAGTTCTTGCCGTAGTTTTGGTTTTAATGACTTTACTTTTAGCTACATGTGTTGGGATTGTATTATATATGAATAGATCTAGCAAACCAACAATTAGCAAATTAGATAACGATAATGTTAAGAAGAAACAACCAATTCCCGACATTGAAAACCTTGATATGGTGGCTTTGTTCGGTAAAAAAGCCTAATTTTATCAAGTAAATTACAATTGAATATTTAAAAATTTGAACTTAATTGTTCAAAACATCTACACAAATAAAATTAAATTTAATTAATACGAAAAATTAATTAAGAATTTGTTTTAACTTTTATTATAATTCCATTGTCACATATGTGATAAATATAGGTGGCTTACTAAGATGTAATACTTACGGATAAAATTTTAATTTGGAAGGACATAAGGAACATACCCAATAAGGTATGTTCCTTTTTGTGTTCCTATATATTTTTACAAAAAGTATTTGACAAATATCTTTTTTAATGATATTATAATTGCAAATCAAACAGGGGAGCTACAAAAGTGGCTGAGAGTAAGGTGTGTGCCTTAGACCCTTAACCTGATTCGGATAATGCCGACGTAGGGAGCTTTAAGATAGGATTTTTATGGCACTGTGCGTTTGCATAGTGCTTTTTTATTTGAGGAGGAACAATAATGGAAAAGAGAAAAAAGACTATCTTAAGATTGTGTGAAAGTGCTATTATGATTGCACTTGCTACTGTGTTAAGTATGATTAAGTTTGCAAACCTACCTTTTGGTGGCAGTGTAACACTTTGCAGTATGTTACCACTTGTACTGATTGCTTACCGTTATAAGTGGAAGTGGGGAGTACTTACCGGTGTTGTTTATGGACTGGTACAAATGGTACTTGGAGCAAACAACCTTTCTTACGGTACATCAGCTTTAGCAGTTATACTGATTATTTTGTTTGATTACCTTGTAGCTTTTGGTGTAATTGGTTTTGCCGGTGTGTTTAGAGATAAATTCCACAACCAACCACTTGAAATTGCTTTAGGTGCATTTCTTGCTTGTGCATTAAGATATATCTGTCACTTTATTTCAGGTTGGGCAGTATGGAAAATGTGGGCACCTGAGGGACAACCTGCTTGGTTATATTCCGTAACATACAACGCAACATATATGGTACCTGAAACTATTGTAACAATTGTTGTTGGTGTATTAATTGCACTTGTACTTGACTTTAGGAAGGACACAGTTGGTGCATTAAAGAGAGCATAAGTATTTAACATATATCTACTATTACAGCAAAAAAGCCTAGGGAATAAAACCCTAGGCTTTTTGCTGTATATAATGTTGTGAATTAGTCTGAATCAAGTTTAAGAACTGCCATAAATGCTTCCTGTGGAACTTCAACAGAACCAAGCTGACGCATTCTCTTCTTACCTTCTTTTTGCTTTTCAAGTAGTTTCTTCTTACGAGTAATGTCACCACCGTAACATTTAGCAAGAACATCTTTACGCATAGCTTTAACAGTTTCTCTGGCAATAATCTTACCACCGATACAAGCCTGAATTGGCACTTCAAATAACTGTCTTGGAATTTTTTCCTTTAGCTTTTCTGCCATTTTTCTTGCTCTGCCATATGCTTTATCTGCGTGAATAATAAATGAAAGTGCATCAATTACTTCACCGTTTAGCATAATGTCAAGTTTAACCAGCTGACTTTCTCTGTAATCCTTTAGTTCATAGTCAAAGGATGCATAACCTCTTGTCCTGCTTTTTAGTGTGTCAAAGAAATCATAAATAATTTCAGCAAGTGGCATTTCATAGTGAATATCAACTCTATCTGAGTCAATATAATCCATACCCACAAAGATACCTCGTCTATCCTGACAAAGCTCCATAATGTTACCTACATATTCTGATGGTGCATAAATATGAGCATCAGTCATAGGTTCTTCAGCCTTTGCAATAAGTGCAGGGTCAGGGTAATTAGTAGGGTTACTAATCATTTCAACAGTACCGTCAGTTTTTGTAATTCTGTAACTAACTGATGGTGCAGTTGTAATAAGGTCAAGGTTGTATTCTCTTTCAAGTCTTTCTTGGATAATTTCCATATGAAGCAGACCTAAGAAACCACATCTAAAACCAAAGCCTAAAGCAACAGAAGTTTCTGCATCAAATGTTAGTGATGCGTCATTTAGCTTTAGCTTTTCCAAAGCATCTCGTAAGTCACCGTACTTTGCACCGTCAGCAGGATAGATACCACAGAATACCATTGACTGTGCTGCTCTGTAACCCGGTAAAGGTTCTTCTGCCGGATTAGATACAAGAGTAACTGTATCACCAACTTGTGCATCCTGTAGACTTTTGATAGATGCTGCAATATAACCAACTTCACCGGCATAAAGACCATCTCTCTGCTCAAGAGAGGTTGCTCTCATATAGCCACATTCAACAACTTGAAATGTACTGCCTGTTGCCATTAGCTTAAATTCATCACCCGGGTGAATTTGACCGTCTTTAACTCTAACATAAATAATAACACCCTTGTAGCTATCGTAGTAACTATCAAAGATTAATGCTCTTAGTGGGTCGTTGTAGTCACCTGTAGGGGCAGGTACATCACTGACAATTCTTTCCATAACATCGTGAATGTTAAGTCCTGTCTTTGCTGATACACAAGGACAACCCTCTGCCGGAATACCGATAACATCTTCGATTTCTTTAATTACTCTGTCAGGGTCGGCACTTGGTAGGTCGATTTTATTAACAACCGGTACAATCTCAAGACCACCGTCAACTGCAAGATATGTGTTAGCAAGGGTTTGAGCCTCAATACCCTGACTGGCATCAACTACAAGCACAGCACCTTCACAAGCTGCAAGTGAACGAGATACTTCATAGTTAAAGTCAACATGACCCGGAGTGTCAATTAAGTTGAATTGATAAGTTTCACCATCATCTGCTTTGTACAGTAGTGTTACTGCGTGAGCCTTAATGGTGATACCTCTTTCTCTTTCAAGATCCATATCGTCAAGAATTTGGTCTTCCATTTCTCTCTTTGCAACTGATTCTGTCTGTTCAAGAATACGGTCGGCAAGTGTGGATTTACCATGGTCGATATGAGCAATTATGCTGAAATTTCTAATTTTGTCTTGTGGAAATGACATATAATCACCTTTATATTAAAACTTTCTTTTTTATTTACTATCCATATCATTATAACATATAAAAAATTGCCCGACAAGATGTCAGGCAACTTCTTTAGATTTTATTTTAAATCTGTGTAAATGTAGTGAGAAATATCTTTCCTTGTGTCTTTCCAACTGTTCATTTGGATAATCCATGCACCTGCATCTGTAGTGCCATCTGTCCAACCAGAAGTTTCTTCCGGATAACACTTATCACTGGTTTTGTAGGTGAAGAACTTGTAACTGTATTTGATTAGCCAGTTTAAATCATTCTTGCTTAAATCAGTTAGGATGTATTTCTTTAGCTTGTTTGTAATAGCTTTGATTTCCTTAACGGAAGAATTCTTGTATGACTCAATAAGACCCATTAACATTCTTCTTTGACGAGATGTTCTTGTAAAGTCTGAACCTGAGAACTGCTCTGAACCTCTGTCACGACAGAACCAAAGTGCCTGTTGACCGTTTAATTTCTGTGAACCATCCTTAACCTGTACTTCGCCGTAAGTACCGGCCTGACCGTTCTTGTTTAACTGCCAGTTAATGTAACCACATTCATCTTGATCAAGCTGAACACTAACACCACCAAGGGCATCTACAATATCTTTAAACTTGCCAAAGCCTACTGAAATGTAGTTGTCAATCTTGATACCATAATTCTTTTCAATAGTTTTTACTGCTAACTGTGGACCACCATAAGCAAATGCAGCATTTAGCTTATCTTTGTTGTAGCCGTCAATATCAACATAAGTGTCACGCATAAATGAACTAAACTTGATTTCTTTGTTGTTGCTGTCAATAGATACAAGAATCATTGAGTCTGAACGGTTAGTGCCATTGTCAGGTGCATCAGTACCTAGCAGAATAATATTCTTAACTGCAGGGTTAGTGTAGCACTTAACACCATCAACCTTTACGGTAGTAGTTTTACCTCTCTTAATGTCAAGACCTGTTGTATCGAACTTACCGTTGTGCCAACCGTTTTTACTGTCAAATGTGTAGTTTAAGTACAGTTTGCCTGACATATCGGAATTGCTGATTTTAAAAGTGAATTTATCTGTTTTCTTTGGTAGGTCTGTAGTATGAGAATCTAGTTTTGCATTTTTGTAAGTTTTGTTTACAACTTCCTTTGCGTAATCCTCAGGAAAACCACCTACAGCAGTATATTCAATATTTTTTAAGTCATAGCTTATGGAATCAAGTTTATAAGACTCTTTAGAGTCCTTTTCTTTAGTGTATTTTAGGTCAACAGGAAAGCCCTTAACTTCATAAGTATCATTTGTTAAATCAGCCTTTGCAGTTAGAGAAAGTTCCTCATCACCTGAATTTGCTTTGTTTTTGTCATAGTCAATGCTTTCAACTTTAAAGTCAAAGTTAAAGCCACTAATCTTTTGACTTGTTAAGCCTTTATCATTCTGTAAATCCTTTACCATTCTTGACTCACTAAGTGACATAGGATTTCTCAATACAAAATAAAGTGTTACTGCAATAGCTGCAACAACCACTACCCCTATAATAGAGAAAAGTATTATTTTAGATTTTTTACCCATATTATCAAATTACCCTCCTTGAATTTTAACAAAATTCTATAATAGAATTATACCACTATACAATATATAATATCAATACTTGTTACAACATTGATATATAAATGTGCTTACTATTATATGTATGTAAAAAGTAATAAAAAAATCAGCCCCTAAGGGCTGATAGTTAATTTATTCTGTAATTGCTTTTACAATTTCTTCAAAGTGCATTGAATGACTGGCTTTAATAAGAATTGCATCATTGTCTTTCAGAATACTTGGTAATTCTTTAATCAAACTTTCGTTATTATCAAAGTGATAACCCTTAGTATTCTTTAGCTGACTTTGCATTTCTTTTGCTAAGTCACCAACTGTAATCAGCACATCAATCTTACATTCTTCAGCTTTAGCACCAACTTCCTTGTGTAAAGCAATTTCGTCCTTGCCAAGTTCCTTCATATCACCAAGGATGCATACTTTTCTAGGGTTGCTAAAGTTAGCAATTGTATTAATAGATGCTTTAGTTGAAGTAGGGTTAGCGTTGTAACAGTCATCAATTACTGTGTATTTGTCAGTTTTGATAACATTGTTTCTGCCACCGATTGTACTGTAGCTTTCGATACCTCTGACAATTTCTTCATCAGTCATTCCAAGGTATTTACCGATAGCAACTGAAGCCATTGCATTTGCTACCATATGGTTACCGATAGCAGGTACAGTAACAGGAATACTTTTGCCATCAAAATGCAGATTACACTTGATGCCATTTTCACTGTTGTTTTCTATAATTTCACCATAGTATTTGTTGGTGTCATTTAGGCCGTAGAAAGTAGGGACAATGCCTTTGAACTCTTTAACGGTACTTAACTTGTCATCATCGCCACACAAGAAGATTTTGCCGTCTTTCTGCATATTTTTAAACATTTCTGTTTTAGCCTTTAGTACACCGGCTCTGTCACCTAAATTTTCTAGGTGGCAACAACCAATGTTAGTGATAACACAAATATTAGGTTTGACTATTTTAGAAAGTCTGGTCATTTCACCAAAGTCGGAAATACCCATTTCAATAATAGCTACCTCTGTATCTTCTTCCATAGCAAATAGTGTAAGTGGTACACCAAGTTCATTGTTAAAGTTACCTTGTGTTTTGTGTACCTTAAATTTTTCCTTTAATACTGATGCCAACATTTCCTTAGTGGAAGTTTTACCAACACTACCTGTTACACCAATGAAAGGAATTGTGAAAAGACTTCTGTAGTATTCTGCAATATCCTTAACTGCTTGTAATGTGCTTTCAACTACAATCTGTGGAATATCACAATCTACTTTTTCTTCAACTAATGCACAAACTGCACCTTGACTGTATGTCATAGGTACAAACTTGTGACCATCAACCTTTTCACCTTTAATAGCAACAAACATAGAATTTTCTTTTGCTTGTCTTGAGTCAGTAACAATAGAAGTTACCTTAGTATTTAGATTTTCTTCTGCACCGATAAAGTTACCGTTACAGCTATCCATTATTTCTTTTATAGTTATAGCTTTCATATTACTTATACTTCTTTAATGATACTTCAATAATCTGTTCGCATAGGTCTTCGTAATTTGTACCGAGAACTAATGCTTCCTGTGGTAGTAGGCTTGTAGGTGTCATACCGGGTAGTGAGTTAGCCTCCAAACAGTATGTATTGTTATCCTTATCTAGTAGGAAGTCAATTCTTGCATAAGAGTCAAGGTTAAGTGCCTTGAATGCCTTTTCAGCTTCACTTTGCATTTTCTTTGTAACTTCTTCTGATAATTCGGCAGGACATACATCCTTAGTTTTACCTGCCTGATACTTGTTTACATAATCATAGAAACCACTTTCAGGGATAATTTCAATAATAGGAAGTGCTTTGCCTTCAATTAGACCGATAGAAAATTCTCTACCTTTAATATATTCTTCAACAACAACCTCATCTTCCCAAGCAAAAGCCTCATCCATTGCTTTGTCAAAGTCTTTCTTGTCCTCAACAATAGAAACACCAACAGAAGAACCACCGTTACAAGGCTTTACAACACAAGGGAAGTTGTTCCACTTATCAATTGTACCGTTTTCCTTGTCAGCAGGAGTGAAAATTTCACCCTCAGGAACAGAAACTCTGTTTTGCTTTAGAACACTTTTTGTAACGCCCTTGTTCATTGCAATTGCACAACCAAGGTAGTTAGGACCTGTATATTTAATTCCAAGCATATCAAGTGTAGCTTGAATTTGACCATTCTCGCCAACACCACCATGTAAAGCTAAGAATGTAATATCTGCTTTTCTGCAAATATCAGCAACATTGTCACCTAGAAAACAGTCGCTCTGATTTTTTCTTGATGCCTTAACAACCTTTAAATCAGGTACAAGCTCATCAACAGTTATATCACCGGCAAATGAATAGTTGTTCTCAAATAGTTCATCAATATCACAAGGTGATTCCTCGTAACCCATAAATACATCAAGAAGAACAACATTGTGACCTTTCTTTCTTAATGCGTTATATACTTGCTTACCGGAAACTATGGATACATTTCTTTCGCTACATAGTCCACCGGCTAATACTACAATTTTCATTTCTTACTCTCCTATATATCTTAGGCTAAATTTTAATACCGTTTTATTATAATACATTTAATATGAAAATTCAATTGACATATATACAAAGTAAAGTTTGATTTAAAGTTCTTATTTATACAATGTGGGAAATCCACAACTTGCATTAATATTGTATAGAAGAATTAATAGGTCAGTATTTATGGGGTTTATAATTAAACTGTTCAATTATATAAATGAATGTTAAATAATTGTTAGCTTTTTGTTTTCCAACATTTAATCTGTGCAAAGCAAAAAATAAAAGGTAGAATGTGGGAAATCCAAATTAGCAAATGTAGGTAATATAGGGGTAAGCTTATTAACAATTAATTCATTAACAGAATTATATATAGTCATAATAGTATAAAAATAGTTAGGTATGTGGAAATTATTATATTTATATTGGCACAATGCACAAACGAAAGAGTCTTTTGTTGTACAAGTCTACAAAAGTCCAAAAAAAAGAAAATAATGCTTGAAATCAACAAATAGTAGGTGTATTATATAGGTGTCAAATAAATAAAGCCCTTCGATAAAGGGCAAAAAATTAATTCATAAAGGAGATTTATTTATGCATGCTTTAAAAAGATTCGGAACAGCATTTGGTGGCTACAAGATGATGGAAAACTATCCGGAACCAGAATGTGGTCCAGACGACATTATCCTTGAGATCAAGGCAGCAGCAATTTGTGGTGCTGACATGAAACACTGGGGTGTTGACAACGGTTATGATGATACAAACTGTGAAGGTCAACAGCAGTCAGTTCGTGGTCATGAATTCGCAGGTGAAATCGTAAAGGTTGGCGAAAACGTAAAAGACTGGCACGTAGGTCAGAGAGTTGTATCAGACAACAGTGCTCATGTTTGTGGTGTTTGTCCGGCTTGTGAACAGGGTGACTTCCTATGTTGTGAACACAAGGTTAACCTTGGTCTAGACAACAACACATGGGGTGGCGGTTTCTCAAAGTACTGTAAAGTACCAGGTGAAATCCTAGCAATTCACAAACACGCAATTTGGGAAATCCCAGAAGGTGTTAAGTATGAAGAAGCAGCAGTTCTTGACCCTATCTGTAATGCTTACAAGGCAGTTGCTCAGCAGTCACACCTAATTCCTGGTCAGGACGTTGTAGTATTCGGTACAGGTCCACTTGGTCTATTCTCAGTACAGATTGCAAAGCTAATGGGTGCTGTAAACATTGTTATGGTTGGTCTTGACGATGATGTAGAAGTTAGATTCCCTGTTGCTATGGAACTTGGTGCTACACATTGTGTTAACGGTTCTAAGGAAGATGTTGTTGCTAGATGTACAGAAATCTGTGGCAGAGATAACCTAGGTTTAGTTATTGAATGTTCAGGTGCTAATGTAGCTCTTAAGCAGGCACTTGAAATGACAAGACCAAACGCAGAAATCGTTAGAGTTGGTATGGGCTTCAAGCCACTTGAATTCTCAATCAACGATGTAACATCTTGGAACAAGAGCATTATAGGTCATATGGCTTATGACTCAACTTCTTGGAGAAACTGTATCAGACTTCTTCAGTCAGGTCAGATTAAGGTTCAGCCAATGATTACTCATAGAATTGGTCTTTCACAGTGGAAGGAAGGCTTCGATGCAATGGCAAAGAAGAAAGCTATTAAGGTTATCTTCCATTACGATTACAACGACTAATAGTTAATTAAAAAGGTATTGATATAAGGTTTATATAGAGGGTATAAAAATGAGAAAACTTTTGATTGCTCCTTCAGTGGGCTGTTGTGATTTATTTCATGTTGAAGAACAAATGAAGATAATCAATGAAAAATCAGATTTTCTTCATATGGATATTAAAGATGGCGTATATGTTCCAAGTTATGGTATTGGACCTGATTACTTAGATTATCTTAATAAACATATTGATAACCTAAAGCCAATGGATGCTCACTTAATGGTTAAACATCCTCAACAGTATCTTGAAACATTCGCTAAAGCAGGTGCTACTTACATTACACCTCACACAGATTGTATCGAAGGCGATGCTTTCGTAACAATCAACAAGATTAAAGAGTTAGGATGCAAAGCCGGTGTTGCTTTAAGTCCATCAGTTCCACTGGAAGCAATCGAGTTTTATCTTCCGTTACTTGATAAGGTAACAATAATGATTGTTGATCCCGGCATTTCAGGACAGAAGGTTGATCCTCAGATGTTTGTTAAGATTAAGAAGTTGGCAAAGATTAGAAAAGAAAGAAATCTAAACTTCTTAATTGAAGCAGACGGTTCAATGAACAAGGAACTATATGCTCCACTTTATAAAGCAGGTGCTGATATGGTTATTCTTGGACCTCCTGCTCTTTGGAACAAGGATGAAGATTTCTCAAAGGCTTGGGAAATTATGGAAAATGAAGTTGAAACGGAACTTCAGGGTGTCGAAAGGGATGCAATCTGAATGAGGAATTAAAAGTTACGGAAACTTTTAAAAAATAAAAAGGAGAAAATAATGGGTAAAAAAACAAATGCAAACATTGGTGCGAGGTTAGACCGTTTACCTCAATCTAAATGGCATATCAAAATGTGGCTAGTTACAGCATTCGCACTTCTAGTATGCTGGTCAAACGGTATCGGTGGCGCAGTTCAAAATATTTTGAACGAAATAGGTTGGTTTGAAGGTAGTGCAGGTCTACTTGCTATGTGGGGTACTTCTTACACTATTGGTCAGTTATTTGGTGCACTTATTGGTGGCCCAATCGGTGATAAGATTGGTAGAAAGAAAAGTATTCTTCTTTACGAAGCAATTCATATCATCGCTATGATCGGTGGTGCTTGTTCGCCTAACATCTACGTACTATTCGTATTCAGAGTAATTCAGGGTATAGCTCTTGGTGCTCTCCTAGTTGTTCTATTCGCCGGCTTTACAGAATATGTTCCTGGTAAGAACCGTGGTACATGGTCAAGCCGTACATCATTCATCGGCAACTGGGCTCACCCAATCTGCAATGGTATTGCACTTCTAATCGTTTCAGCAGGCGTTAGCCAGGCAATGAACTGGAGAATCCAGTTTATGATTCCATCAATCCTATCAATCATCGCATCAATCATCATCTATGCTAAATTCCCAGAATCTCCAAGATGGCTAGAATCTCAGGGTAGAGTAGAAGAAGCAGATGCTATTATGACAAAGATCGAAAAGGAAATCGAAAAGTCAACAGGCAAGGCTCTTCCTCCGGTTCAGGAAGTATCAGAAAAGCCAGTTAAGAAGCTTCCTTATACAGCTCTATTCAAGGGCAAACTTCTAAAGAGAACTATCGTTGGTTCACTTGTACTTATCGGTATGAACACAATCCAGTACACACTAATGAACTGGATGCCTACACTACTATCAAGCTGGGGCTATGATACAAAAGACTCACAGTTTATGACAATGTTTGGTCTATTCGGTGCTCCATTCGGTATCTTCATCGCTTCTCTAATTATGGATAAGCTACCTCGTAAGGTTACCGGTGTTGCCTTACTAGTATTAATGGCCGGTTTAGGTATTGCAACAGGTACTTTAGCTCCTTCTCTAGGTGTTACAGGTATCATCGTTATGACATTCATCCTAAACACAGTTATTTATATGTATGTTTGCTACGCATCAGCAGTTTATGTTCCAGAAATGTGGCCAACATCAGCTAAGCTATCAGGTTCAGGTTTCTGTAATGCAATGGGTCGTGTAAGTAACGTTATCTTCCTATCACTTATTCCAACAATCGCAGGTACAGTAAGTAACGCTGACGGTACAGCATCATTCAACACACCAGGTAATGTATTTATCGTTATCGCAGTTATCGCGGCAGTAATCGCAGTTTCTATCATCTTCCTAGGTGTTGAAACAAGAGGCGAATCTGTTGAAGAAATCGGTAATGTTGACTAATTAAAATTTATTAAGAGAGAAAATATAAAAAGCAGGTCTTGAGCAAAAGCTCAAGTTGAGTAAATCTTTATGAGTTCGGAGCCTAGGCAACTAGGCTCCGGTAAAGAAAAGGAGTAATAATTATGAAAAATTCTGAAGCAATTTTGGTAACTCCTAAGAAGTTTGAAATCCAGGAATGTCCTGTTCCGGAGCCAAAAGATAATGAAATATTAATGAAAGTTGAATATGTCGGAATGTGTGGTTCTGACATCCATGGTTTTGAGTTTGGTCCATTCATCCCACCTAAAGATCCTAACACAAAGATTGGTCTAGGTCATGAGGTTGCAGGTGAAGTTGTAAAGATCGGCTCAAAGGTTACAAAGTTTAAAGTTGGTGACAAGGTTCTTATTGAACCGGGTGTTCCTGACAACACATGTGAATACTGCCGTGAAGGTAGATATAACATTTGCCCAGGTGTAGATTTTATGGCAACACAGCCTAACTACAAGGGTGCATTAACACAGTATATGACTCAGCCTGAAGAATGGACATACCATATTCCTGAAGGTATGTCAACACTAGAAGGTGCTTTAGTAGAACCTGCAGCAGTTGGTATGCATGCAGCAATTCTTGGTGGTGCAATGCTTGGTAAGAGTATTGTTATTCTTGGTGGTGGTACAATCGGTTTGATGGTACTACAGGCATGTAAGAGTCTAGGTGCAACAGATATTACAGTTGTTGATGTTCTTAATAAGCGTCTTGAACTTGCTAAGAAGTTAGGTGCTTCAAGAGTTATCAACGGTAAAGAAGAAGATACTGTTGCTCTATTAAGGTCAGAAGAATTATATGGTGACCATGGTGTTGACCTAGTATTTGAAGCCGCCGGTTCTGTATTTACAGCTCAACAGGCAGTTCAGATTGTTGCTCGTGGTGGTAAGATTATGATGGTTGGTACTCAGTCAAAGCCAGTACCAATTGACTTCCTAAAGATTAACAGAGAAGTTACAATTCAGACTTCTTTCCGTTATTGCAACAACTTCCCACAGACAATCGAAGCTATTGCAAGTGGTAAGTTCAACGTTAAGGATATGGTTACTCATATTTACGATTATAAAGATGTACAGCAGGCATTTGAAGACGCTATTGACCCTGTTAAGAAAGCAGATATGGTTAAGGGCGTAGTTAAAGTAGCCGAGTAAAATTACAAAATAAAATAAGGAGAATTAATTATGTTATCAGATATCAGATATTGGGAAAGAAAAGCAACAGAAGGACATTACGCTATTCCTCACTTTAATGTTTGGAATGCTGAAATGCTAATGGGCGTTATTGACGCAGCAGAAGAACTAAGAGCTCCAATCATTATTTCATTCGGTACAGGTTTCACAGGTAATACTTCATTTGAAGATTTCTGTTATATGATGGATTCAATGGCTAAGAAAGCTACTGTTCCTGTTATTGAACATTGGGATCACGGTCGTAATATGACAATCCTACAGAATGCTGTTAACCACTGTATGAATTCAGTAATGCGTGACGCATCTGCTCTTCCATATGAAGAAAATGTTGCAGAAATCAAGAGATGTGTTGATTATTTCCACGCATACAACATTCCTGTTGAAGCTGAACTTGGTCATGTTGGTAACGAAACAGTTTATGAAGAAGCTCTTTCAGAATACCAGTACACAGACCCAACAAAGGCTAAGGAATTTGTTGAAAGAACTGGTTGTGACTCTCTAGCTGTTGCTATCGGTAATGTTCACGGTGTATATTCATCAGAACCAAAGCTAGCTTTTGATGTACTTGAAGCAGTTGCTAAAGAAGTTGACGTTCCACTAGTTCTACACGGTGCATCTGGTATCGGTGATGAAGATATTAAGAAGGCTATCTCCCTTGGTATTGCTAAGATCAACATTCATACAGAACTTTGCCAGGCAGCTATGGAAGCAGTTAATGCTCACAAGGATGAACCATTCCTAGCTATGCAGAGAGAAGTAAGAAAAGCTATCAAAGAAAGAGCTATGTACAAGATTAAGTTGTTCGGTGACGACGGAAGAGCTGATGAATAATGAGTGAAAAGAAGTTAGATGTAATATGTCTTGGTGCAGCAGTAGTTGATATTCCTCTAAGACCTGTATCAAGAGATATGTTTGATATTGAATCCTACCCTGTTGACAAAATTGCAATGACAGTTGGTGGGGATGCAATGAACGAAGCTACTATTATTAGCAGACTTGGCTTTAAGACAGGTATCATCGCTTGTATTGGCGATGATGCTGCAGGTCAATTCATTCTTCGTTCTTGCAAAAAAGACAACATTGATGTTGAAGGTATCAAGATTGATCCTAACATTGATACATCAATGAACATTGGACTTGTTACTGAAGATGGCGAAAGAACTTTCGTTACTAACAGAAACGGTAGTCTATGGAAAGAAAATATTGAGCATGTTGATTTTGAAAAAATGAAACAAGCTAAAATTCTTTCTCTTGCAAGTATTTTTAACTGTCCTTTACTAGACGGTAAAGCACTTGTTGAAATCTTCAAGGTTGCTAAAGCAGAGGGTATGACTATCACTGCTGATATGATTAAGCCAAGACTGGGCGAAACCCTTGATGATATTAAAGAAGCACTTAGTTATGTAGATTATTTCTTCCCTAACTTTGATGAAGCTTGTCTGATGACAGGTGAAACAGATGAAGCTAAGGTTGCAGATGTTCTTTATAACTGTGGTGTTAAGAATGTTGTTATGAAGATAGGCAAGAGAGGTTGTTACATTCGTAACGCTGACGGTGCTATGATTGTACCGGCTTGTAAGGGTGTTACAGCTATTGATACAATCGGTGCAGGTGACAACTTTGCATCAGGCTTTATTTCAGCAATTCTTCAGGGCAAAAATATTCGTGAATGTGGCGTATATGCTAACTGTACTGCTGCTATTTCAGTTCAACACACAGGTGCAACATCCGGTGTTCAGAACAAGGAAATGGTTGAAGAAATGCTAGCAAAGTACCACAGAGATTATATTCTTTAAAATAGGCGTAGCCTTTAGGCACCTAAAGGCTACATTAAAATAAATAGTTTTTAGAAAAAGGTGATTAAAATGAAGACTATGAAACTTGGTAAAACAGGTATGGACGTTTCAAGAATGGGTCTTGGTACATGGTCCATCGGTGGTGGCTCAGCTTGGGGTGGCGACCACGATTTACAGACAGTTGTTGATACAATTTGTGAAGCACCAAAGCTAGGTGTTAACCTAATTGATACAGCTCCGGGTTACAACTTTGGTAACAGTGAAAAAATTCTTGGTATGGCTCTTCAGAAAATGAACAGAGAAGATGTTAAGATCATCACTAAGTGTGGTGTTACTTGGGACCAAGAAATGAAGGGTGACCTTTTCAATAAGGTTAACGGCATTCAGCTATATAAAAACCTAAACAGTGACTCAATCAAGAGAGAAATTGAAGAATCTCTAAAGAGAATGGGTACTGATTATGTTGATGTATATATGACTCACTGGCAGTCAATCGAAGGTAGTGAATATTATGTTCCTATCCAGAAGACAATGGAAGTACTAAACGACCTTAAAGCTCAGGGTAAAATTAAGGCTATTGGTGCTGCTAATGTTGATATTAAGCAAATTCAGGAATATCTAAAGCATGGCGAACTAGACATTGTTCAGGCTAAGTATTCAATTCTAGACCGTGGCATTGAAGATGAAATCATCCCTTGCTGTCGTGAAAACGGTGTTACAATTCAGGCTTACTCACCACTAGAAATGGGTCTTCTTTCAGGTACAATGCCAAGAGATTATAAGCCTGTTGGTGCTCAGATTCCTAAGAAGTGGTTCCAGCCAGACAATATGCAGAAGGCTATGGATGTTATGGATCAGTGGAAGCCACTATGCGAAAAGTACAACTGTACAATCGCAAACCTAGCACTTGCTTGGATTCTTGCTCAGGGCGAATTCATTAACCTACTAAGTGGTTCAACAACAGTTGACCAGATTAAGGAAAATGTTAAATCAACTGAACTAGAACTGGATCCAGCAGATGTAGCTATGATGCGTGATATGGTTGAAGAAATTGATAAATAATTAATTGCTCATTTTGTGATTTTCCGAATCATCTTTTATACATTGCCACCTATTTTGAGTTCCCATTCAGAGTGGGTGGCAATAATTTTCCTATGAATATTCAATATTTATGAATTTTCTCAATTTTCTTACAATTTATTATATAAAAAATACAAAAATCTCTTTACTTTATAATTTATATTTGGTATAATTATAACAACGAGGGGGAGACCTAATTATGGAGAAGAGAATTGATAAAATTAGACATAAAGTTGAAACAGAAGGCGAGGTATCTGTTACAGAGTTAAGTGAACTATATGATGTAACGGAAGAAACAATTCGCCGTGACCTTGAAAAGTTAAAAAATGAAGGTGTGGTTACAAGAACCTTTGGCGGTGCAGTTCTTAACACAGTTAACCACAAGGACCACATTCATTTTTTCAAGAGAAAATCTATTAATATAGAAGAAAAAAGGAAGATTGCTTCAATGGCTGTAAAGGCTATGCCTGAAATGCGTACACTTATGGCAGATAACAGTACAACAGTTATGGAAGCTATGAAGCTTTTGAAGAATAAGAATAATATTACTACAATTACTTTTTCAGCACAGATATTCCAAGAACTTGATGGTGCTGAAATGAGAGTTATTTCTACCGGTGGTAGATATGACGAAGATACTCTTTCATTCCAGGGTAACTTGGCTATTGACAGTATCTCAAAATATAATGTTGATGTTGCCTTTCTAAGTTGTAAGGGACTTAGCTTTGAGAGTGGTTTGATGGACTCTACAGAGGGTGAAGCTATCCTAAAATCTAAAATGGCAAAAAGAGCTAACACAGTGGTGTTACTTGCAGATCATACAAAATTTAACCAAACAGCGTTTGTTAACTTTCTAAGTATTGATAAGCTTGATTATCTGATTACGGATGAAAAGCCGGATGACAAATGGGTTGATTATTGTAATGAAAATGATATAAAGTTGATTTACTAAGAACTTTATATTGTAAGCCGCTTGTTTTACAGGTGGCTATTTTTATTTTTGGATATTATTGAAAAGCACCGATTAAGGGGGCAAAGGTTTTACCGGTGCTTTCAATTAATATAACGGATTAAAAATTTTAAGATGATAAAGGAGAGATGGGTATGAAAGCTCAGAAGCAAAAGATGTCTATCATTAAGAAGATGTTGATTGCTGTTGTTGCCGGTTTTGCAGTTGGTATTCTTTGTCTATTTATTAAAGGACAAATTAGTTCCGATGTTTGGGATGTTGTAGATGCAATATTCTTCCAAGATATTACAGCAACAAAAAGTATTGAAGGTATTGGTGTTTTCTATATTATAGGACAGTTGTTTATGCACGGTTTGCAGATGATGATTGTTCCTTTGGTTTTATGTTCACTTAGCTTGGCACTATGTAGCTTAGCTGATCCAAAGAAACTTGGTAAAATCGCAGGTAAAACATTTATCTGCTACATATGTTTCTATGTTGTAGCAGCAGCTCTTGCAGGTGCAGCAGCTTACTTTGTTAAGTCAATGGGTTGGTTCGATGTTAACCTACCGGCTAAGGAAGCTCAGAAACTTGTAACAATGGATGGTTATAATCCACTTGTTACTGTTGTTAATGCAGTTCCTTCTAACATTGTTAGTTCACTTTCAAGCAATAGTACAATTCTTTCAGTAGTTGTTGTTGCTATTGTGCTTGGTCTATGTATGACAGCACTTGGCGAAAAGGCTCAGCCACTTAAGAGAGTTATTGAAGTTCTAAACGACATTGTACAGATGGCACTTAACTTCATTATCAACAAGGTTGCTCCAATTGCTATTTTCTGTATGATCGCTAGAGCATTTGCAGTTTACGGTACAGAATATATCTCACCAACACTTGTTTGGATTGCAACAACTATCATTGTTAGCTTACTACTTGTTGTTACAATTTATCCTATCGGTGTATTTATTACAACAGGTTTAAATCCAATTACATTCCTAAAGAAAACTGCTAAGATTGGTATGTTCGCAGCAGCAACAAACTCATCAGCAGCTACACTTCCACTTAACACAAAGACATGTACAGAAGAACTTGGTTGTTCAAAAGAAATCAGTAGTTTTGTTCTACCAACAGGTATGACAATCAATATGAATGGTACAACTGCTATGCATATGATTGCTATTACATTTATCGGTACTGCAGCAGGTATTAATGTTACTCCTGCTACTTTAGCACTAACTGCTTTCCTATCAATTTGTACTGCTATCGGTACTCCTGCAGTTCCTGTTGCCGGTACAACAATGGTTTATGTTGTTATGATGGGCTTAGGTTTCAACACAGAACTTTGCTTAATCGGTTATTCTCTGGTTTTGGCAATGAACTACCTACCTGGTATGGCTGTTATTACACTAAATGTTGTTGGTGACGCAGCTACAAATGTTATTGTTAATGCTAAAGAAAAACGCTTAAATAAAGAAGTATATGACAAAAAATAGTCTTTCTATAACCCCCTTTAGAAAGGAAACTCACCTATCGGGAAACCGGTAGGTGTTTTTCTTTTGTTTTAATCACTTCGTTATATTGCACAAATACTAACCTTGCTATATGTATATATTATACAAAAGGAAATTTTGTGGAAAATCAAAATAAAAAGCAAGAAAATGTAATAAAAATCCTAAAAATTTAACTTTAAATTTGATTGATTTAAACATTGACAATTTTTCTTAATAGGAATATTATATTTACGAAATAAATTTGAGGTGGTATTTTAAAGGAATTTTGTGGCAGAAATTTTCTTCTTCTTTTCTATTTATAATGTAGAAAAGTTGATGTATTTATTAGTATTTTGAAGAAGGGTAGTTAATGTTTAGTAACAAGTTCATTTGCAGATTAATAGTCCCACTAATTTTTGAACAACTTTTGGCAGTTAGTGTTGGTATGGTTGATACATTTATGGTATCAATAGTTGGTCAGGTAGCAGTATCAGGCGTGGCTTTGGTTGATAATATAAATAGATTAATCATTCAGATAATGGCTGCTTTTGCTACCGGTGGTGTTGTTATTGCCAGTCAGTACTTTGGTTGTGATGATAGAGTTAGGGCAAGACACACCTGTGCTCAGCTGGAAACTATTATGATGATTTTCTCGGTTGTAGCTGCACTTATTTTCTGTGTGTTTACAAGTCCGATTTTGTCATTGATTTTTGGTTCTATTGAAAAGGATGTTATGGACTGTGCTACAACATATCTATTCATTACTGCTCTTTCATATCCATTCCTTGGTATGTATAATGCCGGTGCTGCTATTTTCAGAAGTGTGGGTAACAGTAAAATCAGTATGAACATCAGCTTACTGATGAATGCAATTAACATTGTGCTAAATGCTGTATTTGTTTTTGGTGCAGGTATTGGTGTTGCCGGTGTTGCACTTGCTACTTTGATTAGCAGAGTTGTTGCCGGTGTTGTAATGACAATTTTTGCATTATCTAAGAAAAACCCTATGGCCGTACATAACCTTAAGAAATATATTCCTAAGAAAGCATTTGTTGTTAGAATTCTTAAAATCGGTATTCCTAGTGGTATCGAAAACGGTATGTTCCAAATCGGTAAAATTGTTGTTGTAAGTATGGTTGCTACTCTTGGTACGGATGCAATCGCAGCCAACTCAATTGCTTTTCAGGTTATTGACTTCCCAAACATTCCCGGTACTGCAATAGGTCTTTCAATGGTAACTATCATTGGTCAATGCTTAGGTGCAGGTAGTGCTGAGGATGCTAAGGTTTACACCAAAAAGCTAATGAAACTAACTTACCTTAGTGACTGGGTATGTAAGCTACTGTTACTTGTAACTGCTCCGTATATAGTAAGTCTATTCTCACTTTCACCATCAGCAACAGAAATTGCAGTATTCGTTTTGAGATGTTTCAGTATTGCATCATTACCTGTATGGCCACTAAGTTTTGCACTTCCAAACTCATTACGAGCAGCCGGTGATGTTAACTACTCACTTGGTGTTAGTATGATTTCAATGTGGGTATTCAGAATTATTTGTAGCTATGTAATGGTTATGGTACTTGGTTGGGGTGTCCTAGGTGTATGGCTAGGAATGTTCATTGACTGGTATGCAAGAGGTGTTGCTTACTTAGCAAGATACTTGTCCGGTAAGTGGAAAAAGCATAGAGTAATCTAAAAACTACATAAAAAATAAGCTGCTATGGAACTTAATCTCCATAGCAGTTTTTGTATATATAAGTTGTATAAATAGAAAGGACTCAACTTATTGTTGAGTCCTTAATTTGTTTATGTTAGATTGTAATAATACCAAGTTGACTTAGAATACCTGTAACAAAGATAAATAGTAAGCAGATTGGAGCAACGTACTTAATCATAACATTGAAAAGTTTCTTTCTGCCAAACTTTTCGCCATTCTTGGTGACTTCATCTGTAAGAGCCTTTGGCTTAATAACCCAACCAACAAGAATACAAGTACAGAATGCAACGATAGGCATTAGAATACTGTTACTAATGTAGTCGAAGAATGTTAAGAAGTCCATACCAAGAATCTTAATATTAGCCCATAAACCATTACCAAGTGATGATGGAATACCAAGTAGTAGGCAAATACCGATAACGATTAAGCAACAAGGAATTCTCTTTAGGTGGAACTTGTCCATTAGCGAAGAAACAATAGCTTCCATAACAGAGATGGAACTTGTAATTGCTGCGAAGAATACAAGTACAAAGAATAGTAAAGCTATAATGTTACCACCCGGCATTTGCTGGAATACCTTAGGTAATGTCATAAACATTAGACCTGCACCCTGAGAAGAAAGACCTTCTTCACCACTAAAGATGTAAACTGCAGGAATAATCGTTAGACCTGCTAATAAAGCAACAAGTGTATCGAAAAATTCAATACGGTTTACTGACTTAGTAAGGTTAACATCATCTCTTGTATATGAACCGTAAGTAACCATAATACCCATTGCAATACTCATTGAGTAGAATAGCTGACTCATAGCACCTGCTACTGTCAAAATAGAGAATTTGCTAAAGTCAGGAATTAAGTAATACTTAACACCCTCCATTGCATTTGGAAGTGTCAGTGCGTAAATTGCAATACCAATAGTAAGTACAACAAGTAGTGGCATTAAGAATTTACTTAACTTTTCGATACCTTTCTTTACACCAAGCATAATAACAACAATGCTGAGTAGCATAAAGATTAAGAAGAATACTAGTGGAGATACAGGATGACCGATAAAGTCACTAAAGTAACCATCTTTTGCTGCCGGAGCAACAAGTCCCTGAGCATAAACTGTTACATATTTTGTAACCCAACCACCAATAACACAATAGTAAGGAATAATGATGATTGGTACAAGGGTTGCAATGTACCCTAAGAAAGAAAACTTTTTGTTTAGTTTTTTGTAGGCAAGTACAGGACTTAGCTTTGTCTTTCTACCAATAGCAATTTCAGCAGTTAATAGGGCAAAACCAAATGTTACTGCTAAGATTAGATAAACCAGTAGAAAGATACCACCACCGTATTGAGCAGCAAGGTATGGGAAACGCCATAGGTTACCTAAACCAACTGCACTACCGGCTGCCGCAAAGACAAATCCTAGACCACCGGAAAAACTTCCTCTTTTTTTGTCCATAATGTGGCACCTCATTTCAAATTATCCATTATATGATACCACAATTCCTAGTGCTTTACAATGAATATTTCATATTATGTGGGGATTGTAAATAATTAACAAAGAAAAACTGTTTCTATTGTGAAAAAGCAACTGTAAGTAGTTTACTTTTACTTGCAGTTGCCTTATTTTTGGTTACATTGTCCAATACAGGTGGTACAGTTTCTATTGAAAAGACTGATGAAGTGTATGATTATCAAGATAATAGTGACGGTAGCTTTGAATATTATTCATATATGAATAGAGATTTCAATTTTACTGCTACTGCAAATACATATGCTAAGGGTGACAGTGATTACGAACTACAGTATAACGGTAAGAATGTAAACGGTGTTGATACTACAACTACTTATAAGTACATTAAGAATGTTGACTGTACAAGTAAGAAAACTAACTCAGCAAGTGCAATCACTTTAGACCACTCAAATGGAAGAAAGCTAACCTTCTCCGGTTAGTTTTCTTTCTTTTGTAAAGATTATTGAATAACAAATGTGGGTATGATAGAATATTAAAAGACAGATTAAGGAAGTGAGAAAATGAAGAAAATTGTTGTGGGAATTTTAGCTCATGTTGACTCAGGAAAAACAACACTTTCTGAGGCTTTGTTATATCAATCCGGCAACATAAGCAAAATCGGTAGAGTTGACAACAGAGATTCTTTTTTGGATACATTTTCTCTTGAAAGAGCAAGAGGCATTACAATCTTTTCTAAACAAGCAGTACTAAATTATAAGGATACACAGTTTACCTTAATTGATACTCCCGGTCATGTGGATTTTTCTGCTGAAACCGAAAGAACTTTACAAGTTCTTGACTATGCAATTCTTGTAGTAAGTGGTACTGAGGGTGTGCAAAGTCATACCAAAACATTGTGGAAACTTCTTGCAAAATATAATGTGCCTTGCTTTATTTTTGTTAACAAAATGGACCTTGCCGGTGCTAATAAGGGAATAGCAATGGCTAAGTTAAAGTCAAAACTAAGTGATAATTGTGTTGACTTTGATACTGTAGATACTGATGAATTTTATGAAAATATTGCACTATGTGATGAAGATTTATTGGTTAAATATGAAGAGGGTAACTTACAAAAATCCCATATAGTAAAAGCAATTAAAGATAGAAAGATTTTCCCTTGTATGTTTGGTGCAGCACTAAAGCTAAAGGGTACTGAGGAATTTTTAGATTGTATTTATAATTATTCCGAGATGAATAGTTATGGTGATGAATTTGCCGGTAAAGTATATAAAATTGCTGAGGATAAAGGTCAAAGGCTAACTTACCTAAAGGTAACAGGTGGCACATTAAAAGTAAAAGAAATTTTACAAAGTCCTAAGAATAAGGAACAAGAAAAGGTACAGCAGATTAGAATATATTCCGGTGAAAAGTTTACTGCTATCCAAGATGCTACTGCAGGTACAATTTGTGCAATAACCGGTATCACCTTTACTTCTTCCGGTGACGGTTTAGGTGTTGAGAACAATTCAAGTTTACCGGTATTAGAACCGGTACTTACATACAAAATCAATTTGCCAAGTGAAGTTGATGCCCATACTGCATTGCAAAAAATGAAAATACTTGAAAACGAAGACCCTCAGCTAAAAGTAGAATGGAATAGTAGACTAGGGGAAATTCAAGTAAAGTTAATGGGTGATATTCAGCTTGAAGTGTTACAGTCTATTATTTCAGAGAGATTTGGCTTTGATGTAACATTTGGTCAAGGAAATATTATCTATAAAGAAACAATAGAAAATACTGTTGAGGGTGTAGGTCACTTTGAACCATTACGCCATTATGCAGAAGTGCATTTACTTTTAGAGCCAACTAAAAGGGACAGTGGTCTTACATTTGCAACAGATTGTAAAGAAGATTTGCTTGATAAAAACTGGCAAAGGCTTATCCTTACTCATTTGTACGAGAAAACTCATATAGGTGTGCTGACAGGCTCACCTATTACAGATATGAAAATCACTTTAGTTTCCGGTAAAGCCCACCCAAAACATACTGAGGGTGGTGACTTTAGACAAGCCACTTATAGAGCTGTAAGGCAAGGTTTGAGAGAGGCAAAAAGTATTTTGCTAGAACCGGTTTATGAATTTACTCTTGAAGTGCCAACAGAAAATGTAGGCAAGGCTATGGCTGATATTCAGTATATGAGTGGTTCATTTAACCCACCGGAACTTGAGGGTGACTTTTCTATAATTACAGGTACTGCACCTGTATCTACAATGCACGATTATACTAAGGATGTTATCCAATATACCCATGGTAAAGGTAAATTAGTGTGTAACCTAAAGGGTTATGAACCTTGTCATAATAGTGAAGAGGTTATGGAAAGTATAGGTTATGATTGTGACGGTGATGTTGATAACACTTGTGACTCAGTATTTTGTTCTAAGGGTGCAGGTTATAATGTTAAGTGGGATAAGGTTAAGTCCCAAATGCACCTAACAAGTGTGTTATCTCAGCCTAAAGTAACTGAAACTATTGCAGAGAAGAAAAGGTCATTTTCTAACTATCAGGGTAAAGAAGATTTGTTTGCACTTGATAATGAGTTGATGCAAATTTTTGAACAGACTTACGGACCTATTAAACAGAAGAAAACAAATGTAGAGAAAAGACATTTTGACTTTACAAAGAAAGACCCTAAGTATAAACCGTCAAAAGCTCCTAACTATGACGGTAAAGAATATTTGTTAGTTGATGGATATAATGTAATTTTTGCATGGGAAGATTTAAAGGAACTTGCAAAAACCACTATTGACGGTGCAAGAGAAAAATTGCTGAATATTCTCTGCAACTATCAAGGTTATAAAAAATGTGAAGTAATAGTAGTTTTTGATGCTTACAAAGTTAAGGGTGGTGTAGGTGAAGTTGATAAGCTAAATAATATCAACATTGTCTATACAAAAGAAGCAGAAACTGCCGACTCATATATTGAAAAAGTAACTAAAAAATTAGCCAAGAATAATAGGGTAAAGGTTGTTACTTCTGACGGTTTAGAGCAACTTATTATTATGGGTAACGGTTGCCTTAGAATGTCATCACAAGAATTTTACCAAGAAGTAAAAGAGGCTGAAAACAATATAAGAGAAATAATCTCCAAGCAATTTTAATATTCTTTTTATTTAAAAGATAAGTCCCGTTTTTGGGACAGTAAATGTGGTATTATATTATTGTAGAAAACCTAAATTGCCAAAGTGAAGTTCGGATTTTTGAGGGTGTATATCCTCTTAAAAGCCTCATAAAACCGCTTATTTGGCTTTTTGTTGTGAAAAAGGTATATTTACCCTAACTTCACTTTGTCATTTAAGCTTATTGTAGAAAAGAAAAAATGTTAATTGGAGGGCATATTATGAATCTAAACTTTATTAATCCAAAGCCAACTTGTCCTATACATAAAAATAAAAATATAATCAAATCTTCATATAACGGAAAAACAGAAGAGGGTTATGTGTTTTACCCAAATAACAAATTAGAGTTGATACATTGTAAAATCTGTGACCAATATTATTTTAACAATTATAAATATCCTTATAGTTTAAAGGCTAACGGCCTTTTCGCTAAAAAAGTTTTCTATAATAATAGTACAATAATTATTAATAATTACAAGTTGTATATATATGAGGGGAATATCGAGAAACCATGTAGGTGTAAAAATAGAGGATATTACAAAGTTAACGGCTTGATTATAGTAGAAAATAAGAATGTAGCGATTAGGTGCCATGTATGCAAAAGCTGTGGAGAAATATTTGTAAATAATGATGAATACAAAAAGAAGTATAATGAAATAACAGAAGCACATAATAAAAATCTTGTGATGATTAATTTTAAATATATGAAGCCAAAGAATATAATAAGTATTCATCCTCATAATTATACATTTGAAGAAATAACAGATAAACTGTTGTTTAATAATGTGTTTTTAAGAAATTTCAATATAAAATTTACTCCAGTTGCATCAATTAGAGTAAAAGAAAATGGTGTTTTACTTAGCTATGGAGTGATAAAAGTAAATGATAGCTATTACAATATGAGGAGAGAATTTAGAGCACATTACTTATTACTATCAGGGTCTAGTGAATGGCATTGCTTATTAAGTGCAATAACAACAGGAGATAGAAAAACTAGTTATAAAAGAAACGGAAAACGTATTGATTGTGAAATAATACAATTTTATCTATTTGATGAAAGTGCTATTGCACAATATTACAGATTACAAAAAGTAAATAAGATAGAAGATTTTACAAAAAACAAAAATGAATTGTTGAATATTCAAGTATATCAATACCGTTGCCCTTGTGAAAGAGCAGGACATAAGATTGAATTAGTTGAGATAAAGGTAAAGAATGTTTTGGAAAAAGATGTTTATATTAAATGTTTTTACTGTAATGATTGTAGCAAGTATTATATACAACAGGCATTATTGGACTATTATTTAAGACAAAATAGAGGGTTGATTTGTTTAATAAGGGGTTATAAAGATAAAAAAGAAAGAATTAACAAAGGCTTTAGATATATTGATGACTTTGATTATACTGAATTATCTTCGCAATCAAAACTTTTTTTGTATGGATATAAGGTTGGTCCAAAGGATATGACTAGTAGATTAAGACATCAAATTATCAATTCTATCATCACATATAAACTAATGACTCCTTATGAAATTATCAGCCAGATAAATATAAATATGAATTTACATAAAAAGAGCGAATTAGCAATCAAGCGCTGGAAAGAAGATATTGAATTTATAGATACTACCTATAGAGGAAATAAGAGTATAGAAGGTAATGTAAGTTTATTTTATACATAGAGCAAAGAACTAACTTGTAAAGGAGAATTTTTATGACAAACAAAATAGGTTTTTATTGTGATGATAATAATGAAGTTAATGAAAACATTGAAAGTATAACAGTAGAAAAGCCTGAGATGAAAGCTAGAAAATCCCTTGTTAGTGTTCGTTTTGAGAAGAATAACAGAGTTCTTTCTTATTACAATGATAAATTCGATTTACATAAAGGCGACATTGTTTTTGTTGATGGTAAGTTAGAGGGTGAAAGAGGTTTTGTTGAAGAAGTGAACTATAACTTCAAGATAAAGCTATCTGACTATAAAAAGGTTGTTGCCTTAGCAGATACTACTGTTAAAGGTGAATTTTTCTTTGCAGGTGACTATTTTATTTCTTTTGATGAGTCAGTTATCCCTTATGAAAAGGTTATAACTTGGTTTAAACCACCTGTTGATGATGAAGAAGAAATTGTTGTTTCCGGTGAAGATGAAGAAGGCTTTTTGCTGGAAAAGGATATTTCAGAACTAAAAGCACCTTATAATGTTAAGGAAAAAGGCATTGATTATTACCTTGATGGTAGGGTAATTTATCTTTCAGTTGCCGGTAATATGGGTAAGGCTATTGTAGATGGTACAAATATTTACGAAATTGAATTTACATATAAAAACGGTGAAGTAAGTAACTTTATTTGTGATTGCTACTGTAACTATGCTTGTAAGCATATTGTTGCAGTAATTATGCAGTTGAAAAATATTGTGAAAACTATTGAAGAAAATTATAAGGAAGAGTATAAGGACTATTTCTCAGCTGTAACTTCCTATGAACTTTTTAAGGTTACAAGAAGTTATAACAAAAAAGGTAGTATTGATTTTAATTAATAGCTTTATTAATTTTATAATAAGTGATACACTAAAATCATTAACTAATAAGTAGGTGACAAAATGTTAAAAGATGGTTTATATGAACAGGTTATAAATGAGTCTTTACAAAAGGATATTGATGAGTCAGTTGATAAATTTTCTGAAATTAAAGAAATTGACAAGGCTGAGTCATCAAAAATTTTGTCACAATATGTTGCTGATATTATTGAAAAAGGACTTAACTATATTAGTGATGATAATTTAGCTGATAGAGTTTCTTTAATAAACAAGATAGTTTCTGTTATAAAAGAAGAAACAGAAGATGAAGATTTTGATAGTTTTGCAGTTAATAGCAAGGCTGAACAGCTTCTATCGGTTTTTGATAAAAAGAATAGTGTAAAATCAATTAATAATAAAGTTAAGACTATAAGACCGGAAACTTCTATTGCACAAAGTTCACTTTTTACCGGTGCAGTTCACGAACCACAAATGTACACAGAATTGAAAAAGGAAATCGTTTCTTCCAATAGAATTGATATGTTAGTGTCATTTGTTAAGTGGAGTGGTCTAAGATTAATTATTAACGAACTAAAGGACTTTACCCAAAATGGTGGGGAATTACGCATAATAACAACCTCATATATGGGTGCAACTGATGTTAAGGCTATTGAAGAACTTAGGAAACTTCCTAATACAAAAATCAAGGTTAGCTATGACACAAAGGTAACAAGACTTCATGCTAAGGCATATGTTTTTTATCGAGATACAGGTTTTACTACTGCCTATGTTGGTTCATCAAACCTTTCAAATGCAGCTATTTCAAGTGGCCTTGAATGGAATGTTAAGGTTACTAAGAAGGACTTGCCTGAGACTATATTAAAAATTGAAGCTACCTTTGAAAGTTATTGGAATTCTAAAGAATTTGAATATTATGCAGAAAGCCAAAAAGAAAGATTATCAAGGGCTTTAAGGGCAGAAAAGCACTTTGATAATAATATAGAGTCTCAAAGTTATACCCTTGATATTTTGCCATATTCATATCAGCAAGAAATTCTGGATAAACTTCAAGCTGAAAGAGAAGTTAGAGGCTATTATCGCAACCTTGTTGTTGCTGCAACAGGTACAGGTAAGACAGTTATTTCTGCCTTTGATTATAGAAATTTTAGAAGAAATAATAAGGGAAAGCCTTGTAGATTGCTATTTGTTGCCCATCGAGAAGAAATTCTAAAGCAGAGCCTTTATACCTTTAGGGCAGTGCTTAAAGATGCAAATTTTGGTGAATTATTTGTTGGCAAAAATAAACCGGATAGTATTGATAATTTATTTGTTTCAATACAAACCTTTAATTCACAAAAATTCAATGAAGTTACAACAGATGACTTTTATGACTATATAATTGTGGATGAATTCCACCATGCAGCTGCTAAAACATATCAGAAGTTACTTGACTATTATAAACCGACTGTACTGTTAGGACTAACCGCTACACCTGAACGAATGGACGGTAAAAGTATTTTATCCTACTTTGATAACAGAATTGCAGCAGAAATCAGATTACCTGAGTCTATTGACAGGAAATTACTTTGTCCTTTTCAGTATTTTGGTGTAACTGATAATGTTGATTTGGATGGCCTAAAATGGTCAGTAGGTGGATATGACAAGAAAGAACTTTCTAATATTTACACATTTAGTGGAGCAGTAGCTGACCGTAGAGCAGATTTAGTTGTAAATTCTCTCATAAAATATGTAACTGATATTAATGATGTAAAAGGTCTTGGTTTCTGTGTTTCTATTGAACATGCAGAATTTATGAGTGATTACTTCAATAAATGTGGTATTCCATCAATTTTCTTAACCGGTAAATCGTCAGATGAAGAGAGAAACTCAGCAAAAGATAAACTTGTAAATGGTGATGTTAAGTTTATTTTTGTTGTGGATATTTACAATGAAGGTGTGGATATTCCTGAAGTAAATACAGTTTTGTTTTTACGTCCTACAGAGTCCCTTACAGTTTTCTTGCAACAGTTAGGTAGAGGCCTTCGTTTATCAGAAGATAAGGAATGTCTTACTGTTCTTGATTTTATCGGTCAAGCTAATAAAAAATATAATTTTGAAGATAAATTTTCTGCTTTATTATCAAATACAACAAGAGGAATAACTAGAGAAATTAAGGATGGTTTTGTGTCAGTTCCCAAGGGTTGCTATATTCAACTAGAGAGAAAAGCAGAAAAGTATATTCTAGACAATATACGCAGTTCATATGGCAATACTGCAGGACTTGTTGCAAGAATTGCAAGTTTTGAAGAAGATACCGGCAAAACACTAACCTTATCAAATTTCTTGCAACACTACAGATTAGACCCTAGAGCAGTTTATAAATATTCCACATTTTCCGGATTGTGTGTTAAAGCCGGAAAACTAGATGATTTTTCTGAACCAATAGAAGAAGTAATGACCAAAGCATTTGTAAGGTTTACTTCTATTGACTCTAGAAGATGGATAAAATTTTTAATTGGTTTTTTAAACAACATAGATAATATAGATTTTGAAAAATTATCCTCAGTTGATAAACGAATGCTACAAATGTTTTATATTACAGTATGGAGCAAGGCAATTGAAGATTTTAGTGATGAAGAAGTATTAAGTAATTTGTATTCATTGTCTGATAGTCCAATAATGAAAGGTGAACTTATAGAGCTACTGGAATACAAATTCAACAGTATTGATTTTGTTGATGAAACTATTGATTTGGGTTTTGATAGTCCTTTGGATGTTTACTGTACATATTCTCAAAGACAGTTATTAGCAGGACTTGATTATCTAAACTTTAGTGCAATGAGACAAGGTGTTATTTGGCTAAAAGATAAGGGAATAGATGTATTTTTATTAACATTAAATAAGGCTGATAAGGACTATTCCCCTACAACTATGTATAATGATTATTCCATAAATGAGGAATTGTTCCATTGGCAAAGCCAAAGTACAACTTCAGAAACCTCACCAACAGGTCAAAGGTATATTCATCACAAAGAAAAGGGCAGTAAGGTCTTGCTATTTGTGAGAGAATTTAAGAATGATTCCTTTGGTAATGTGTCACCTTATACATTTCTTGGTGAGGCAACTTATGTTAGTCATACCGGCTCAAAACCTATGAATATTACATGGAGATTAGAAAAACCAATACCTGCAAGATTCTTAAAGAAAACAAATAAATTGGTGGTATAAATATGATGAATATAGTTGAAGTGGTAGCAGCTCTAATTTGGAACGGTGAAAAATTTATGATATGTCAGCGACCTGTTAACAAAAAGAGAGGATTGTTGTGGGAATTTGTTGGTGGCAAGGTTGAAAAAGGTGAATCAAAGGAACGAGCCTTAATAAGAGAGTGTAAAGAAGAATTGGATATTGAGATTGAAGTTGACAGTGAATTTATCAGCACAAAGCATACTTATCCTGATATTACTATAAACCTAACTGTCTTTAACTCTAGAATAGTAAGTGGTAAACCTACTCTTCTTGAACATAAAGACCTAAAGTGGATAACTGAAAATGAAATCCCAAATTATAACTTCTGTCCGGCAGATGTAGTTATATTGGAGAAAATAAAAGAATGCTTTTGATTGATTTTTATGTGTTAAATGATGGTGCTTATGAAGTCAGCTACTAGTGAAGTGCAAATTTCTGCATTAGAATACCTTGAACGGATATATGGATGAATCAAAAATTCATGTATATGCAAAGGAAAAAGGTCAGTTTAGCAATATTGAATATAATGTTGTTGATTCGTATGATGGGATAGATTATTTTGTTTCAGATGGTGTTATGTGTACTACACTTAATCAAACAATAGACGATATACTGGCAAATTATGATAATATAGATGAATTGGCTTTTCTGAAATCTATTATTTTGATAATCTAATGATAAAGTCGGAAAATATAGACTTATTTAATCAATTAAAGAAAAAAGCTATAACATACTATACTCAGGACTAAGGGACTTTCTGTTGGTGCTTGAAAAATAAAACTATATTATAAAAACAAAAAGACAGGTAACATAATCAAAATGTTACCTGTCTTACTTTTCAATAAAAGTCCTAATTCGCAACGGTTGGGTTCCGTTTCACTGATTTTTTAAAATGGTTCAAGCTCCATCAATTTTTGTCTCATTATTTTATATGCTAAGGCTTCGCATCTTTAAACACTCCCACTTCGCTGGGTAAGGAAAACACCCCTTGATAGGCCAATCCTATCTTCATTTTCATTATATTATAATAATTAGCAAGTGTCAATATGTTAAGCTGTTATGCTAAACAATATAATAGATAAGTTTAAATCCTAATGTTAGTAAATTACAAGCGTTATTATAATTTTTTATAGTGTTGGACGGCAAACGGACGGCAATCCGAGGGATTTTGCATAAATTTGGTTGAATTAGATAAAAGAAAAAACGCCCAAAAACCGCATACCTAAGCCGTTTCAAGGTGTTTTGTTTGGCAGGGGCAGAATACTATTAATTTAGCGAAAGTGCCTACCACGCTTATAAAGCACAAATACGAAAGGAAAGAGGCATCTACGCTCTCCCTAAAAACAGTCCACCGGACTGTTTTCTTAACGGTCGCCTTCGACTCCTTTTGCTTTTTGTAAAATAAAAAGCACATCAAAAGATGTGCTTTCATTTTGGCAGGGGCAGAAGGACTCAAACCCTCGGCACGCGGTTTTGGAGCGGCCCCAGGGTAAGATTTTTTAGTGCTTTAAAGTGATAAAAAGTGCCGTAAAAAGCCAGTAAACATCGGGCCTACTGACACTTTACAACATTTTATACTTTTAAATGAACTAGCAACATATTTCCAATTTTCTAAAAATTTTTTAGAAAAATTTTTAGAAGAAATTAACATCATTCGCAAAATATAAAACCGAACACGACTGCCAATGCACTATTAAGTTTTATAAGAGTAAAATTTAGAACCATTATGTAACCAAAAGTAGAGTGTTATATAGTGGTTTTTATTTTTGAAAACATCTTTTCTACCTTTGAGTATACCACCAAATCAATCCTTGTCAACCATAAATTATATGTATATTTATAAATTCACTTTGTAATTATATTCATTAATGCAATTGGTAATATATTGAAAATGCTATTTAAGGGTTTAAAAATAATTAAATATTTGATAAAATTAAATTTACAACAGAGTGTAACAAAGCTAGGGAAAATATGTTTAATCAAAGGAGATTATAAAACTATGAATAAGGAATTGTTTTTATCACCATCCGATATTATTAAGAACTTTTTAAGTTATTTAGATAATACAAAATATAATTATGCTTATATGATTGATGGTTCATGGGGTTCAGGAAAAACATTTTTTATCAAAGAAAAATTAATTCCTGAAATCGAAAGTCATGAAGAGTTAAAAGGTAAAAACAACACTTGTTATAAAGAAAAGAAAGTATTGTATGTATCTCTTTATGGTGTAAAAGACACAGACGATATATCTAGATTATTATACTTGGAATTGCGTAAAGCTTTTACTGAAACCGTTGCAAAAGGGACAATATTAGGAAAAATACGAAGAAAAAAAGAGAAAATTATATCATATGCTGGTACAGGGGCAAAATTTGTTTCCGATATTATAAAAGGTATAAACGGTATTGATTTAATTAGTATTTTAGATAAAATTTCAGAAAGAATTTCTTTAAAAAATTGTATTCTTATTTTTGATGATTTAGAAAGAACTGGTTGTAATATTAATGATGTTTTAGGCTATATTAATAATTTTGTTGAACATGATGGTATTAAAGTATTATTAGTTGCAAACGAAGATGAAATTAATACTGTTACACATATGGATGTTAATCCTGACGAATTATTAGTTTGTCTTCAAGATAACCTAGATTTTGAGTTTTTGGAAGAAAGTAAAGGTGATAAGGATAAGGTATCACCCGAAGAATTAACCAAAAGAGCAAATGTATTATTTGCTTGTAATCAGGCTTATAAGCAAATAAAAGAAAAAGTCGTTGGGGAAACAGTAAAATATCAACCTGATTATTTAACTTTGATAAAAATATTAACTAATAAAAACTTAGAGAATAATAAGACGCTGAAAAATATAATTAATAGTAAACTAAATATAATTAGAGAAATTGCGATACATTATAACCATTTGAATTTGAGAACTTTTTTGTTTTTTCTATCTAAAATAACAACTCTTGCAAACTGTTTGCAAGAGCACGAAAAAACACTTGAAGAACTAGTTGATTATGTTTTTTTGATTTCTATTAGATTTAAGATGGGATATAAAATAGAAGAATGGGATAAATCAACACTATTTATGATAAAGCCATTATATGATGTGTTTGATTTTAGAAACCGTTGTTTGGCATTTAAATTTATAGATGATTTTATTCTATTTAGTAAGTTGGATATCAAACAAGTAGAAGAAGCAGTAACCCTTTATGAAAAATATAAAATAGAAAATGCTGAAAACGAAAATGATCCAATTAATAAACTGCATAATTGGATGAATATGGATGAAAAAACAGTTAGAAAACTTATAAAAGAAGTATTATTGAAAATGGAAGAAGGAAGATATTCGTTTGATACATATCTTGATATTTTGAATTGTTTTGCTAGTTTGATATATATTGGATTTGAGGAAAGTTATTTATCAGATCTTATAAAATATATGATAGATAATATTAATAAGGCTACTGAAAAAGTTAGGCTACGATTACATTATGCGGTGACTATAAATGCAGAAAGCGATAGAATATATGCTGAAGAATCGAAAAAATTAATGAGAGTGTCTGAAAAAAAGAATATTAGTTTATCAGAAGATGAGTTATCATCATTATTATTAGATAAAGATTCTTGGGGTATAAAACTTAAAGAATATATATATAACCATAAGAATATTGGAACTAATAGTGTTATATCCAAGATAAATGCGAATACGATAATAAAATTGATAAAGGATAGCAATTCGGAAAATATTGATAGTTTTAGATATGCTCTTAAAGATTTGTATTCTTTTGATAATATAGCAGATTATTATATGGAGGATTATGACAATTTAAAAATCATATATGATGGACTTGATATTGATAATCTACATTGTGATTTAATTAAACGTAAAAATATTGAATGGTTAAAGAAAGATATTGGAGAAAAAATGAATTTGTTAATGCCAAAAGTATAGAATTGACAGTTATTTAAGTTAATCTATAAAATTTTAGATCAGAATTTTGCTGCTTATGTTGATATGATCAGTTAAATGATTAAATATATAGAAAGAATAATTGGAAGAAGCAATTATTTTATTATTATGGGTTAATCTATGGAACAAAATGAATTCAAAAAGTAGCATTATAGTAAGTATTGCAAGCTATACTAACTAACGAAAGTATATAAAGACACTGTAAAAATTATAGAAAACATGGCGATAATTAAATGAATATCTTTTGAAAAAATATGATATAACCACAAAAGAAAACCAGAAGCTGAAACAAATCAACTTCTGGTAATTAATTACGGAAAATCTGTTTTTATTTCCTCATTATTTAATAATACATTGAATTTTACATCTTTTTTAAAGCTTAAAAACGGATTTTTCGTTTTTAGCTGCAAAATTTGAAAATAATAAGGCTATTTATTTTGAAAGAATTGATGCTATTTTCTCAATGGTTTTAGGTGTGAGCCTATTTCGATTAGAATTGTGTATTACTTTGTCTATGTCATTAATATCTGTTAGCACATATTCGCTAACAACAGGACTATTTCTGTTGATGAGAAATGCAAATCCACTGACCCATACATCTACACCATAAAAATATAGGTATTTTGCTAATATATAAACTTGCCTTTTTACCTGTTTGATAGGATTTTTAACCATTTTAAAATATGTATTTCCTGATGGTGTAGTATGATATTTTTGCCATTCATAATCATCCTCAGTCCCGACTAACTTCCCACTATAATTTTTAACTTCTATGATAAAAATACCGTATTGGTTCACTACAACATTATCTAATTCTGCCGGTCTTCCATCATAAGAAATATTAATATTTGTGAAAAGTAAGTCATCTTCTCTAAGCGTACTTTTTATGACATTGGTTGCAAAGAACTCGCCTTTTTTACCTGCTCGTTTTTGAGGGGACTCAAATATATCATCTAATTTTATTTTCTTGATTTCAGGAACAATTAAAATTATAACAATAATTATTAATACTATCATTAATACTATCATTGAAAATATCGCAAAAAACATAATCCACCTGTGTAAAATTAATCGTCTATAAATTACTTTCTTGCCTTGATTATATCATTTTGTGAATAAAAAATAAATATATTTTGTTGAATAATTACTAAAATTATGATATAATAAACGAAAATATATTAATTGATAACACCTTATAGAGTTCAGGGGTAATAGGATGAAAAAGAAAGTTAAAGATCTGTTGCTATCTACTAAAGATGAATTAGTATCAACTGCCGTTGAAAGTGAAACTTTTTCAGAATTAATTAAAACAATGGGCGAAACTGTATTATCAGAGGGCGTATCTGCAATTTTAGGAGAGATTTTGGGAATGATTGCGCCTAGAATTAATGGAATAAGACTATCTTATAGACAAAAACGTTTTGAAAGAAATATTATTCAAGAGATAAAAGTTATATTAGATAGAATAGAATTACTTGAATTAAAATATGAAAGTTTAGATGAAAAAGTGCAAGAAAAATTTAGAACCATATATTTATGGTGGTTATCAGATAATGTGTATGAAGAAAAACAAGAGAAAAAAATTTCATATAATGTTAACGGCTATATAAATCTTATGTCAAATGAATCTAATGATAATCTTTTACTAATGTTTTTCAATACAATAAATGAATTGACAGAACTTGATATAGACATTTTGAGATTATATAACTATGATAGTGAAGATAATATTTGGGATTTATGTAAACGAAATAATCTAGAGCCTGAACAAACTATAGTCATTAAAGAAAAACTTGTTAGATTGGGGCTATTGTTGTGCAAAAATGATGTACAACGAAAAAGTAATATTGATACTACTATAAAATATTTAGAGGAATTAGATAAAGATAACAATAAGAAAAAGCCCCATGGAGTAAATTTTCCAAAAAATAAGATTAGAAAGATAAATAATTCTAAATCATATTCAATAACAAATCTTGGAAAGAATTTTTTACGGGTAATTTCAGCTGATTGATAATTGCTTATCTGTTAAATAATATATAATGAAAAGGTTATCCAAAAATAAAATTTGAGCAACATTTTTATTTCAAACTATAGTTTTTATTAGACAATTAATAATTCAAGATAAATATAAAGTGAAAAAGAGAGCCAAATTCCTTTGACCCTCTCAAGCATGTGACCTCAAATGTATGCCCTTATTACTAATATTATTATACGCTAGTCTTGCATATAAAATGTCAATTTCTATGAAAATTTGCTTTGTAAATGAAATTTTAAAGTACACTCAGATAAATAATTTTAGAAGGCACTGAACACTGTAATGATATTAAAAATTATAATAAGTTAAAAGATTATTTATATCATTTTAGGAAGAAAGAGATAAGTTAGTAGATGAAAAATAGTGATTATGATATGGTAAATGAAATATATAATGAAATATTTTGCAACATACAACATGGAAATATCGATTTATTTTTATGTGGTGCAGCAAGCAATAAAGAAAAACTTTCTAATAGAGATATTATAAGAAAAAAATTAGAAAAGACCCCAAATTTATCAATATTATATCCAGAAGATATGTTTATGGAAATGTTAAATAGAAAAAAATATGATTTGCTTACATTGGAACGTTTTCTAGCAAACAACAGTGATATAATTATGATTGTTTGTGAGAGCCCTGGTTCATTTGCGGAATTAGGAGCATTTGTTAATAACAAAGATACCTTTGAAAAAGTAGTAGTTTTATTGCAGACAAAATATAAAAATGTAAACAGTTTTATTAGACAAGGACCTGTAGAGTATGTCATAAAAAAGAATAAAAATAGTGTTATTTATTTCAATAACGATATTGATGAGGCAATAAATAAAATAAAAAAATATTTGAGGAACAGATTTCGATATTTAGTGAACAAAGGGAAAAAACCTAAACTTAAAGATTTAAACTTGATTTCAGGTCAGTATTATTTTATAATACTGTTATTATATTTTTATCAAGAATTTAATGTAAAGCAATTGATAAATGTAATAAAAAATATCTATGATGAAAAGAAATTTGACAGGGAATATTTTGATATTATTTATTCATCAGCAGTAAAAAGGTTGTTTAAAGAGGGCTTGATAAAAAAAGAAGATCTTGATGATAAAATACATCAATATATGCTTACAGACAAAGGGTATGATTTTGCTAATTTTGTTTTATCGTATGTATCTTTAGAAAATAGGACTAGGATAATTGATAATATTAGGTTAAAAATCATTTATAGTCAATATTATTAGTACTGCTTTCTTAGGATCGTTACAGATACATATCTGTTTACGGGAGATGGTTCGTCTCCCTAAGAAAATTATTGAACACAGAATTGCTCCAATCAATGCAATAACTCCACGACAGTGAACTTCTTACATTGATTGAAGACAAATATAATTAAGGTAAGAGAGCAGTGCTAATTTTATGAAGAAATATAGTAATAAAACAGTTATTAAATCATTATGTCTTCCTATGTTGACTTCCTTTGACGATTTAGTAAAGGAATTAAGATTAAGTAGAAAACTTGTGTATTGGCTAACTAAGCAAGATGCAGATGGAAGATATAAAACTTTTTTTATTAAAAAAAGCAATGGAGATAATAGAAAAATTAATGCCCCGTCTTTGTCATTGAAGATAGTTCAAAGATGGATTTTGGAAAATATCTTATATAAAATAAAAGCATCTCAGTATTCATATGGATTTATTAAAGGAGAGCGAAGGGGTTCCCCTTTGGCATGTTGCGCAGAAAAACACAAGGATAATTTATATATATTAAAATTAGATTTGAAAAATTTTTATCCTTCCATTAATAGAGAGAAAGTGTATTATATTTTTGCCAATATAGGATATAATGCCAGTGTGTCAAATTTACTAACGAACATTTGTGTTGTGAATAAAGAATTACCACAGGGAGCAGTTACATCGGCTTACCTTGCTAATTTGATTTGTAAAAAGTTAGATTTGAGAATAGCAGGATACTGCAATAAAAGGAATATAGTGTATACGCGATATGCGGATGATTTAACCTTTTCTTCTGATGATAGGGAACTGTTAAGAAAAATATATGGAATGATTAAAAATATAGTTGAAGATGAAGGTTTCTTCTTAAATAAAAAGAAAACAACATTTATGACACCTAAGAATCATAAGACAGTATTAGGAATTACACTAAATGAAGGTTCATTAAAGGCTCCAAGAGAAATAAAAAGAAGTGTACGTGCAATGCTACATTATGAAGTTACTGCCGGTGATTACACTATGAATGATAAAATACGTGGATATATAGCATATGTAGATTCTATAGAAAAAAACTACAAGAAGAAATGCATAAATTATTTACAAAAGTTATCTGAATCGACGCTTTGCTTGTTTCCAGATATTGTAAAAGCATATAATAGTAATAAAATATACAAAGAAATCCCTGATATGAAAAATAAGAATATAACAGATTTTGTAAAATCAAAAGATGCAAACGAGTTTTACGAAATGATATACTATGAGCATGAAGAATATTTAAATTCAAAAGGTGTATTAAATAGAAAGGCTAATATAGCCAATTTAGAAGAATTATTTTAAGAATATTTAATTCTGTATTTATACATTTAAAATAAAGTTTTTATGTATTATTAATAAAAAGTAGAAATTGAATGATAGCAATTTCTGCTTTTTTATTTATACAAAATTTTATAATATTAGATATCGAACGGATTTATATTTTATATAAATCATCAAGAGTGCACTGATATACAGATGTTTTGAAATGAATTTGCAGAAAAGATAATCAATGTTTCTATAATTGGGAAACATTCAAAATATTGAAGAATTAAATATAAAATTAAAAGGAAATTTGGAATGGAGTAACAACAAAACAATGAGAACACTTGATTACAAGAGTCCAATGCAGTTATTGAGTGAAAAGTTAGAATTGAAATCCATTAACTGATAATTCATAATCAAAATAGCCAGTAAAACGAGAGAAATATTAAATCATATTTTATTTTTACCCTAAAATTGGTCATATCTATTTACAACACAGATTTGCTGTAATATTATTTTAGTACCCTATATTGTGAGTCTCTAATTTATAATATAAATTGAAATTATATGTAAATATTGAAATCTAATTTAAACATTTACAATAATATTTTTGAATATATAACATTTGATATGCATATGAAATGTGATTGGTATTTTTATGTGTAAATATGTTATTTCTAGTCAATTAAATGAATCGTAATATGAAGAATTTAAACCACTATTTAAACACATACCATAATATTAAGTATTTTTTACATTTTTAGTAATGCCGTCAAGTATGCTGATTGTGAAAAAACTAGCAATTATAATTACTTCATCGCATAAATCAGTATTTTTTCATTATTATGTCTTTTGATGTTTTGTGTATAATGACATAAATTAACCTCATTCATAATCAAATTATATCATATATTATTATAAAAATATATGGATATTAAAATATATTTTTCTAAAGTTGATAAAAATCATTTCTCCGTTTATAATAGAAACCAATGATATTTTTTAAGAAAGTACAATATGAAAATTAGCTATGATATACTATAGAAATTAATGATTAATAAAGAAATACCTATTAAGAGTGATTTGTGGGTAGCCACAGGCATAAAGAACAAATACATTAGCTAAGCTTGGATATAATTAATTACAAGTATTGAAGTGCTTATGAAAATTTGTGTTAAACTTGATTGTGATATTTCTAATATCTCTAAGTTTAAGGGAGTATGAACATATATGAATGCAATAGATTTATTTGCTGGATGTGGTGGTCTGTCAAAAGGATTTATGGATGCAGGATTTAATATTATTGTTGGTGTAGATAATGATCAAGCCGCATTAAATACCTTTGTTAGGAATCATGATGGTGCAGTTGCATTAAATTCTGATCTATCCAAAAAAGAAACCTTTGATGAAATAAAAAAAATAGTAGGAATGAGAAATATTGATGTTGTAATTGCAGGACCACCCTGTCAAGGTTTTTCATTAACTGGTCCTCGTAATTTTAATGATGAAAGAAACAAATTATATATGTCTGTTATAGAAATTGTCGATCAATATAAACCAAAAGCCTTTATTATTGAAAATGTTCCAGGCATGGCTACTTTATATAAAGGACAAGTAAAAGAAGAAATTTTACAAAGATTTAATAAGATTGGATATAATGTTGAAAGTAAAATACTATGTGCAGCTGACTATGGTGTACCACAAGTTAGAAAAAGATTAATTTTTATGGGTATTCGAAAAGATATAGGAAATCCAGAATTTCCTGAGGCAAAATATACACCTAGCAATTATTTAACCTGTCGTGATGCTATAAGTGATTTACCATCTCTAGATAACAGTTTAGGAGCTGAGGAGTCAGAATATACTAATAACCCTTTGACTGCTTATCAAAAATTAATGAGAGGCTCATGCAATATTTTGCACAATCATGTTGGTACAAATCATACTAAAATAGTTAAAGATACGATAGCTCTTGTCCCTGAAGGTGGTAATTATAAAGATTTACCAAAGGGCTGGGGTGAAAACAGAAAATTTCATATGGCTTGGACAAGGTTAAATGGAAATACTCCTGCACGTACTGTTGATACTGGACATAGAAATCTATTTCATTATCAATATAATAGGGTTCCCACTGTTAGAGAAAGTGCACGAATCCAATCTTTCCCTGATGATTTTGTTTTTACAGGAACAAAGACTCAACAAAGTAGACAAGTTGGTAATGCTGTTCCACCTCTTCTAGGACAGGCATTAGGGGAAAAAATATCATCTATAATTCTGGGGAAAAGAAATGAAAAATAACAAAATTAAATCAATAGATTTATTTGCTGGCTGTGGTGGGCTAATGGATGGATTTGAACAATCAGGACATTATGATATAATTGCAACGGTTGAATGGGAAAAAAGTCCTTGTATAAATATAGAGAATAGACTTAGAAATAAATGGAAATATAGTGATGCTAATGATAGAGTATTGAGATTTGATATACAAAGAACTGATGAATTATTTAATGGTTGGAAAGATGACCCTGTTTATGGTTCTTCAGATGGACTTGATACATTGGTTGAAAAAGCTAATGGTATAGATGTGATTATTGGTGGACCACCTTGTCAAGCATACTCAATTGCGGGTCGTGTGAGAGATGAAAAAGGTATGAAAGATGATTATAGAAATTATCTTTTCGAAAGCTACATAAAGGTCTTAAAAAGATATAAGCCTAGAGCATTTGTGTTTGAGAATGTTCCTGGAATATTGAGTGCTAAGCCTAAAAATAAAAAAATTATTGAAATTATAAAGGAGAGTTTTAGCGATGCAGGATACTATGTGTTAGATGATTTGAAAAATGCAATGATTGATTTTACTCAATATGGTGTTCCTCAAAATAGAAAAAGAGTTATTATTTTTGGCGTTAGAAAAGAATTCTATAAAGAAACTACTGAAATTGTAGTTTCAAAGTTTTATAATGAATTTTTGCCTAAGTATAAAGTGTTAAAAAAAGAAAATGTTTACCAAGCAATAGGAGATTTACCTAAGTTATATCCAATATCAGAATGTTTAAGAATAGATGGACGAAGAACTCGACATACATTACCTAATCCATTTGTTCCAAATCATATAGCAAGATGGCAAAGCGATAGAGATTTAAAGATATTTAAAATATTAACAGAAGATATTGAAAATGGAATATTTCAGTATACATCGGCTAACGCATTAAAGCAACTTTATACTGATATGACTGGTAAGAAATCCAATGTTCATAAATATCATGTTATTAGATGGGATAAGCCAAGCAATTTAATACCTGCTCATTTATATAAGGATGGATTAAGGCATATACATCCAGATTCAAAACAACAAAGAACAATTACAGTCCGAGAAGCAGCTAGATTACAGACTTTCCCAGATGATTATATATTTGAGGGAAGTAATACAGATTTGTACAAAATGATAGGAAATGCTGTACCTCCACGTTTTGCAAAATGTTGTGCAAATGCAGTGTATGATGTACTAAATTATTATAGATAACGGATGAGGTGTTTTAATGGGATATAGTGCTAATCAAGCAATGGAAACCCTTAATAGGTACTTAAATATTACGGAAGAGAATAAAGAATATATTGATAAAACAAAAAAAAGAGGTTTTTTGATAACATTAGATTCAAATGAAAAAATTGTTATTTTCCTTTATCCAATTGTTCACAAGAAGGATGATACTAAAAATTATTTTGATACAAGAGATAGTGGTGCTTTAGAAAGAAGCATAGCTTGGAAATTTGCAATTGACAACAAATTGAAATACTTTTGTCTCGGTGTGAATGATCAAGTTGATAAATATAAAGACTTTATTTTTAGTTTAGAGTGTGATGAGAAAACAATAGCAAGAATTTCTGGAACAAAAGATGGGGTTAGAAATGGTTCTGGAAATCAAATTATTATTCCAAATAGTTATGTGCCAAAATTAATATTTGATAGAATAAAAAATAAATTAGGTGTTTTCATTTCTGTTATCAATAAGAAAGGTTTATATGATTATTTCAGATATTATGATAATAGACCATATTTAAATAATGAAGAAGTTCAACAAGTGTCTATTCAGAATTGTGATTTTGAAAGAAACCGTATCATCTTTGGTGCTCCGGGCACAGGTAAGAGTTATACTCTTAATAAAGAAAAAGGTGAATTGTTAGATAAATGCAAAAACAATTTTGAAAGAGTAACCTTTCACCCAGAATATTCATATGCAAATTTTGTAGGTACATATAAACCTGTAATGACAACAACTGAATATAATGTTTCGGAAAATAGCGAAAAAATACTGAAAGTTTTAACTGATAAATCTAAAACGGCTCAAGAAAAATATGATTTATTATATGATGAATTTAAAGGTAACGGATTAACAAGACTACCATTATTATTAGGGTTATATACCGATGAATCATTCAAAACTAAAAAACAAGATGGTTCTGATGCAAGTGGAGATAATAGCGTAGAAAGAAATCATGGAAGAGCAATAAGACCATATGTTAATCTATACACTGGTACTAGAAAAACTGAAGAAATATCTTATGAGTATGTACCGGGTCCATTTATGAGAGTGTTAGCCAAAGCACTAAAAAGTGGAATGACGGATTCTCCTGAACCATACCTATTGATTATTGAAGAAATTAACAGGGCAAATGTTGCAGCAGTATTTGGTGATGTTTTTCAGTTGTTAGATAGAGATTCTAATAATGTAAGCGAATATGAAATATCAACATCAAAAGATATGCGTATGTATCTTGCTAAAGAATTAGGTGTTGATGAAAGCGAAGTTGAGACTATTAAAATACCTGATAATATGTTTATTTGGGCTACAATGAATAGTGCTGATCAAGGTGTATTTCCAATGGATACTGCATTTAAGAGAAGATGGGACTTTACTTATCTTGGTATTGATGACGCTGAAGATACAATGGAAGCTTCAATTAAAGATAAGAAGTACACATTTGGTATTGGTGACGATGCTAGACTTGTGTCTTGGAATGATATTCGTAAAGCAATTAATAACGAATTATCTAATGAAACTTATAGAATTAACGAAGATAAATTATTAGGTCCTTATTTTATCTCTAATTCTATTCTTCTTAACGCTTCTAATGATGAGTTCTTAAAAGTATTTAAGAATAAGGTTTTGATGTATTTATTTGAAGATGCAGTAAAACAAAGAAGATCACCTTTCTTTGATAACTGTAAGGATGGAAATAAGGGTATTAGATATTCTGAAATATGCAAAGTATTTGATACTAAAGGTGTGTTCATTTTCCCTGAATCAATTTCTAAAGAATTTATAGAAAAACCATCAGACGATGAACCAAAGGATACAGATGAATGATATCTGCATATGTTAGAGAACAAAAGAGATACACAAGAGAAAATTTGAAAATAATTTTTAACTGTAATGATACTGATGTTTCTAGAATTATTAAAAGATTAAAAGAATATGGTATTGTAAAAAAAGTTAAAAATAACTCTGAACAGAGAGATATGTCTGATTTACTTGAACAAGATATTGAAATAAGTGATGAAGATGAGTTTTCAGATAAATATCTATATGTATTTACTTTTGTAGGAATAATCATTGTAGAGGGGTGTGTACTTAAGTGCTATCCTAAATATTTGTTATCCACTGAAACACCTAAAGAACAATTAAAGCAAATTATAAAGGTGCTTCAACATCATAATTCATCTGAACAAGTTATCCGAATGTATGGCAATGATGAAAAAACTAGTTCATTTAACCGTTTATCAATAATTACTTTTTTCCTAAACGATTACTTTGAGAATGATTTGTATACTAATAATAGAGAAATTGTTGAGATGAATGGTATGGGTGAAATATTATGGGATAAAACGATAAATAATACATTCCCATTAATGAAAAATAATAAACCATATTATTTTGAATACTTAACAAGAAAAAGTGTTAACGATAGAAATGACTATTTTATGCGTTTGCACAAGTTTTTACTTACTAAATGCAGTAAAGAATTAGAAAATGCTGATTTGCTTGATTTGCTAGATATTCAAGGTGTAGAATTGTCTGATGAAACTATTGATGATTTTGGAGATGAAGATTATATTCTCTACAGAATTCAAAGGGAACTTGATGTGCAATTTAATACACGAAAACAAGAAGTGCTTAAAACTATGGCATCTTTGATAAGCGATAATGGTTCATTAGATGATGTTGAAAGTTTTAGTGTGTATGGAACTAATAGTTTTAATTTAGTATGGGAAGATGTATGTGCTGATGTTATGAATAATCAGTTACATACAAGGCTAAGAGACCTTAATCTTCCAAGCAAATTAACAATTCCAAATGAGAAAAAACATAAAGATACAGATGAACTTATTAGTATTATCGAAAAACCTCAATGGATAGGTTATAACAATGATGGTTCAACTTTTGAAAAAGAAGCTGAAAAAACGCTTAAGCCTGATTTGATAACAATTGAAGAGATTAATAGTGAGTATTCGTTTATAATATTAGATGCAAAATATTATACGATGCAACTTGAAAATAATAAATCTTTAAGGGGACAACCTGGCGTTGGCGATGTAACAAAACAGTATTTATACCAATTAGCGTATAAGAATTTTGTTGAGAAAAATTCTATTAAATATGTAAAGAATTGCTTTTTAATGCCAACTGAAAATGATTGCATCGTTAAAAAGGGTAAAGTTAAAATGGATATGTTTGAAGCTTTAAATTTAGAGAATATACAAATACGATTAATGCCAGCGAAAAGAATGTTTGAATGCTATTTAAGTGGTAGACATATTAGTGTCGAAGAGTTGAACTTATCATAAAATATGTGAATTGAAACAAAAAAGAAAAATCCTGTAAGATGCAATTTTTGATCTTATGGGATTTTTTATATAATTATTGAGTAAAATTTATTTACAAACGCTTGATTTTTTTGAAAATGAGATGTATATCTATATTAGGTGTTAAGATATTTTTAAGAAGGAAAAGTTGTGGGTGCAACCCCCTAAGTTTGCAACAGTTTTTACTACTGTTTAAAGAAGTAAAGAAGTAAGAAGAATGGTATGATTGATCATACTTGGTGACTTCATCTATTTACAGATGTCGGAAGATTTTTAATTATTAATTATTATATCAAAATACTTAATGTATTTACTATCGTTAATTGTAACCAAGTAGTTACCTCTAACGAACGCATTTTTTTAAACCACCCTTAGTTGGCACAATATGTCGATGAATTAAACAATCATCTTTTATATATTTATAATTGTTGGTTGATTAAACGGGGCTTAGCATTTGCACTATCATTATGTGTATTTTGCTTGTGTAGTCTACTTTTATTGTAGATGAAGATATAATATGTAGTTGAAATTGATATAATTCTTTATAAGAATTATAAATAAGAGTTAAGATTAAGAAGCTAAAGCTAATTTCAGTATTTTTTTATGAGATTGAAATTAGAATGGGGTAGGGGAAACTATACCCTAAAAATTTATGAGAAGAAGATCACTTATTTAAAGGTATTTAGATAGGTGAATTTGTTTTGCTTCTGCTTTATTTTATGTGTTGACAAAGCATAAAATAGTATGTATACTAATGTTAATTTATTATATAAAATACTTTATGTATTTAACATCGTTAGTAGTAACCTTTTTGGTGGCAATTAACGAACGAACTTTTTGAAACCACCCTTAAATGGCATAGTATGTTATTGAATTATACAATCATCGATTATAGATTTGTAATTGTTGGTTGCGTATACATAGTATTATGTTATCGAATTAAACAATCACCGATTATAAAGTTATAATTGTTGATTGCTTATACGGGTCTAGCATTTATGCAATCATTTTGTGTATTTTGCTATCGTGTCTATTCTTTTTTGAGTTGATGACACATAATTGTGTAATTAGAATTTCCATAATTCTTTATAAGAATTATGGAAAAGAGTTAGAAGGAATGAATTTAAACTAGTTTCAATCTTTCATTGAAGATAGTTATTAGTATGGGGTGTGGGTGAGCTGCGCCTAAATATAGATATAAAATTAAATATACCTAATGATTGAGAGTGCAACATTGGTTTGTGCTCTTTTTGTTTTACAAAAATTTTTTAATGAAATAATATTTTTCCGTGTGTAAATCTTTTAAATATTTTAAATAGACAAACAAACATAAGCAATATATGCTTAACTGAAATTTATATATAGATGTATGGAATTGAATTCCTATAATGTATGCCCTAGATGGTAGGGTTCCGGCATTAAGTTGTTTTCGGTAAAATACCATCAAAAATTCAAAATAATAAGGAGGATGATACTATGTTACATAGACTGGCTATTATGTTTGTTTGCACACGGGTGTTTCATTTTATTAATTATTTATGTCTAAGAAGACAGATTTTAACAAAGAAATATATACTGATGAAAAGGGAGGTATTGATTGGGCAAAACTAGAATTAGGTATCCGAGGATATACTAGATTTCAAGATCAAATTAGACTTCTAGACAAGTGTTTAAAAGCTTTTGGTATTAAAAAAACAGAAATCCGTGATGCATTAAGGTTATCTCAATTGAAGACTCTTAGCAATTACGAAAATGGTGTATCAAAACCGTTATTTGGTGAGATATTGTTTGGTTACCTAAAGTTTGAGGTGAAGAAAACAATTATTATATGTATGTTAGAAAGACTTGGGGAAATTGATAAATTATTAAAAGAGAATTCGAAGAATTTCTATGAAATTTTTGGATAGAAGCATCCTTATAAAATAATCTGAGAGCACAATTCAAAAGATTGTGCTCTTTTTTATGTGAGTAATATAGTCAACTTTAATATAATAAAATAATTATAAAATTTTATTATATCACATTATCTTTGAAAAAAACAGGGCTAATATCAGCCCTGTTTTTTCTTACACAAATCTTATATACTAAAGCCATCGATCGATACAGTAGCATTAATTAATGCAAAACAATATAGAAAGAAGGTGGAAAAATGAACATTGATATGGTAGTGATTGATGCCAACAAAACTATTGGCAAAAATCCTGTACTTGTAGATGTTACTCCGGCATACGTCTATGAAAATGGCAAGAGAACAGGTGAGGTTAGTGGCTTTAAGTACACTATTGCTTTACCTGAAAGAGCATTTGAGAAACTTGCAGTAAAGATTGATGGTGACTGTAAGCTAGACAAGCCTAGTGACCAAAACTATCCTGTTGTAACTTTTGATGGTCTTGAAATGCGTCCATATTGGACACCTGAAGGTTATAAAGTTATGGCAACTGCAAAGAGTATTCGTACTCAAGGTGGCAACTCCAAGGCTTGATATAAGTGCTAGATCGCTTCGGGTGGTGTGCTTAAAGCACACCAAACGGAGCCTCTACGATAGGGGTTAGTATTACCCCTATCGTAGCAATGTAGCAGTAGCAAAGGAGTTGTTTATATGGGAAGTGCAAATCCTCAGTCCAGAAAATGGCTATTAACTATAAATAATCCTGAAAAGTATGAACTAAATCATGAATCAGTTAAGGATATTCTTCATTTATTTAACCCTGATTACTTTTGTTTAGTAGATGAAATAGGTAATTCAGGCACAAAACATATGCACATCTTTATTTATTCAAAGTCTCCAATTCGTTTTTCAACATTAAAAAATAGATTTCCCGTAGCACACATTGACAAAGCCAATGGTTCAGCTATGGAAAATCGTGATTATCTTCGCAAAGAAGGTAAGTGGAAAGGAACAAATAAAGAAAGTACAAACCTTATTGATACATTTGAGGAAGTTGGCAATATACCAAAGCCTGTTGATGAAAATTCACCGGATATGTCTGCATTAATTGAAGAAATTGAAAAAGGACTGGATACTTATGAAATTATCAAAGCCCATCCTAAATATGGTTTTAGGATAAAAGAAATTGATGCTATAAGGCAAACAGTGTTTTCTAATATTTATCGTGAAAAGAAAAGACAAGTTACTGTTTATTATGTGTTTGGTAAATCAGGAACAGGCAAAACAAGTGGAATATACAAAAAGCATAAAGCATCTAACATTTGTAGAATAACCTCCTATAGATATAACAAAGGTATAAATTTTGATAGCTATAAAGGGCAACAGATTCTTGTATTTGAAGAATTTGCATCTCAAATACCTATTGAAGAAATGTTGAATTACCTTGATATATATCCACTAATGTTACCGGCTAGATTTAATGATAAAGTAGCTTGTTATGATACTGTGTATATTACATCAAATATACCTCTAAATGAGCAATATAAAGATGTTCAGCATTATAAGCCTGAAACATGGAAAGCTTTTTTAAGAAGAATAAATTTCCTTATAGAATATACTGATTTTAATGTTTATACCACAACAGAGATTAATAAGGTTAAGGTGATTAATGATGATTGATAATAACAAAAAATCTAACCTTCATAACGAATGGAATATGCGTATTATTGTAACTTACTTTACTAATGGTATAAAAAGAATTTTTAGTAAAAACCTAGGTAGGGTAATAGCAATTATATATTTAGCGGTAGGTTTTCTAATTTGGCATTTTCGTTATGTAATTTGGAAACCTGACAGTACACTTATGAATGTGCATAAACTATTTATTTCTTTTTTGTGCTAACTACGATTTTACTCGTTACAGTGATTGTAATTTTAATAATAGGAATGCCTTTTGAGGCTATTGGAATAAGTAAAAATCTTCATAGAATAGGGCTGGTTAATTCAGCCGGTGAAGCACCGTTACTTTTGTCAAAAGACAAAGGTGATGGAAAGATTATGATTTATAAATTCAAAACTTTAGGTATTCCGTTATCTGATTGGGAAGATAAACAAAGTAAAATAGAATCAGCACTAAATATACATATAGATGAAATTAGTGAAGGTAATAATTGCCGAATTATTATAGTTAAGTGTGTTGGTGGAGAAAATCAGTTACATAGTTACATTGAATGGTCTGAGGATATGATTAGTAATGAAAATTTTGAGATTGTTCTTGGTGAAGGTTATCTGGGTAAAGTTACTGTAAATATTGCAAAAATCCCTCATATGCTTATTGGCGGTTCAACAGGTTCAGGGAAAAGTGTATTGCTAAAATTAGTTCTTATGCAATGTATAAAGAAAGGAGCAGAGGTATATATTGCAGATTTTAAGGGTGGTGTAGACTTTCCGCCTGTATGGCATGAAAAATGCACTTTGCTAACAGACAAAGAAACTCTTTTAAAAGTACTTGTCAGTATAACAAATGAACTAAAGGAAAGAAAACAAATATTGCGTAATGCAGGCGTTGCAAATATTGATGAGTATAACAGAAATACAAGGGATAATCTCAAGAGAATCATATTTTCTTGTGATGAAATAGCTGAAATTCTTGATAAAACAGGTTTGGTTAAACAACAGAAAGATGAAATTCTAAAAATAGAATCTGAACTTTCTGTTATAGCAAGACAGGGTAGAGCCTTTGGTATACACCTGATTCTTGCAACACAACGACCTGATGCTAATATTCTTAGTGGTCAGATAAGAAACAACATTGATACAAGAATTTGCGGTAGGGCAGATAATGTGCTTTCACAAATCATATTGGATAGCACAGATGCATCTGAACAAATAGCAAAATCATCACAAGGTAGATTTCTCACAAATAGTGGGAAATTGTTTCAAGCTTATTGGTTTGATGAAAATAATTTGTAATAAGGAGATGAAAGTTATGGGTGACGGTGAAAAGAAAAACATCCTTGATAATTATAGTGATGTTTTAACTCCTGTTGATTTAATGAGTATTTTGCATACCGGCAGAACACTTACCTATAAGATGCTTCGTTCAGGCTTAATAAAATCAGTAAGGGCCGGTAGAAGATATCTTATCCCTAAAAAATATCTTGAAGAATTTCTTGATATTAAAGAGAGAGTAAAGTAAAACTAATTCTTGTGTGTGGGTATAATCGGATAGATTAGGAGTTTTCAATAGGAAGGATTAGGAATTTTCAATCGGACAGATTAGGAACTTTTAATAGGAAAGATTTTGAAAAATCAATCATAAAGAAAATATTTTAATTACCCACACATAAGAAAAGAATAACAAAACCTTGAACAGACTGCTTGTGTAGATTATAATTAAAGTAATAGTGCATAGGCGGTCTGTTCTCATTTTCGAAAGGAGAGAGATATGGGAGTATCAGGCAGTCTTCAGGTTAAGGATGGCAAGTTTTATGCCGTACTTAGTTTAAAAACAAATGAACTTACAAAGAAGGGTGCTATTAAATACAAAACAAAATGGATTTCAACAGGGCTTGAAGTAAAAGGTAATAAAAAACGTGCAAAACAATTTTTGCACGAAAAATGTATTGAGTATTCCGGTAGAAATGTTGATTACTGCGATATGTATTTTGCTGATTATATGAATATGTGGCTTGAAGAAACCAAAGCAGAAATCAGACCGAATACATATAGAGGGTACAAAGGTAATGTGAAAAATCACATTGTGCCTTACTTTAGTCCGAGAAGAGTGAAAATTCAAGAAATAACTGTAAATGACCTTGAAGAATTTTACAAATATCTTGTTTTTGAGAGAAGTAAGTCAGACGGTAGTGAACCTCTATCACCAACAACTATTACTCATATTCACCGTTGTATAAGCAAAGCATTAAATGATGCTGCTCGAAAAGGTGTTATTACAGTTAATGTTGCATCATTGGCAAGAAAACCTCATTCTGTGAAGTTTAAAAGTCAATATCTAAACGAAAAGCAAGTAAATCAACTTTTGAAAATGGTTAAGGACACAACCATTGAAACACCGGTAGTCCTTTGTGCAGTATTTGGTTTGCGCAGAGGTGAAGTTCTTGGCTTGAAGTGGAAAGAGGTTGATATGGTAAACAGAACCATCACAATAAGCGAAACACTTCAACAACATGTTGGTGGCTCATATACATCACCACCTAAGACAGAAAGTAGTTACAGAACATTACCGATACCTGATAGAGTGTATCAATATTTAGTTTCTATAAAAAGACAACAGAATGTTGATAAAGAGGTTATGGGTAATGGTTATCAAGATGGTGACTATGTTTGTGCTTGGCCTGACGGTAGGGTTATTGAACCAAATTACCTTACAAGAAACTTTCACGATAGGATAGTGAAAAGTGATTTACCAAATATTCGCTTACATGATCTTCGCCATAGTGTGGCAAGTAATTTGCTAAATATGGGTTTTACTGTGGTACAAGTTCAAGAGTGGCTAGGTCATAGCAGTGCAGCAACAACATTGAATTTTTATGCACATGTTGATAAAACAAGTAAGTTGAATATTTCACGCACTCTAAACACAAAGCTAGAAATAAAAATTTAAAATTTAGTTGTTGGTTTTTAAGGCGATATTTTTCTATAAAATAAAGTTTTTCGGATAATTTTTAGAAAAATAATACCGAAAAAACAACCCTAAAAAAGCTGATACTTAAGCCCTTTTAGTGTTATTTAAAATCATTTTCTCCGGCACGTTTTTTAGAAAATTTTTAGAATTTTCAAAAAAAGTTACCGAAGTGAGAAAATTTTGCAAAAAAGAAAAGCCTCAAAAACGGCTTATCTAAGCCATTTCTGAGACTTCAACGCTTGGCAGGGGCAGAAGGACTCGAACCCTCGGCACGCGGTTTTGGAGACCGCTGCTCTACCAACTGAGCTATACCCCTATATTCTCGAACAATGGTTATTTTATCATTAAATTTACCATATGTCAAGTGGTTTTATAATATTTATTGTGCTATTTTGTAAATTGTCAAAAAATTTCTATTTGTAACCTACCAGCATAATGATTTTGGCTGAATAAGTGATAAACTTATATCATTGATTAACATAATAATGGGGTGCAGTTTATGGAATATTATAAATTAGGAGAAAATGAATCTCCACTTTTTAAGTGTGATTGTTCTGATGAATTAAAAATCATTTTAACAAATCTGAATTTTGTGTTTATAAATATAAATAATAGGTTACTGCATAGTGATGAGGCAGTTGTTGAGGTGATTCCTAAAGAAGATGTGAAGTTTTATAATGAAAAGCCACAGATTAAGCAACAAGGTTCTTTAGTTGAAATGTACTTTAAACATCAGGAAAAATCAGTAACTTTCAACTCAAGAATGGATGCCTATAAATTTGTACATACTGCAAATGAACTTCTCACAGGTCACACTATGGCAGAAAGAGGTGCTGCTAAGGTTAAGGATGGCATTAATCTTGTGGATGATACTTTAGGATTTAGCACAGTGGATACAGTGAAAGGTGTTATTGAGAATGGTGTTATCGGTAGTATTTTTGGTGGAATTGGAAAGAAAAAGAGCAGAACTAAGAAAATATCAGGTAAATCCGATACTATAAAAGAGTCTGCGAAAAAGTCACTTCAAAGTGGTGTTGATGCACTACAACAAAAGAATGCAGAGAAAAATATTAACGAATACAACAAACAACTTGACAGTCTTAAAAAGTTGAAAGACTTAGTTGATAAAGGTGTGTTAACTGAAGAAGAGTTTGAAAAGAAAAAGAAAGAAATTCTAGGATAAGATAAAAGCCAACCGATAATTTGGTTGGCTTTTTCTATATTATATACTTTTATGAATTCAAATATTCTTGCAAATCGTTGAATCCGGTTCTCATTTGACTGTAGCCGTGATTGTAGTAAGTGATTTTCTTATTATAATCATCTTCGGTACGAGAAATTTCCGGAATTGTAGGACGAATAACAAAAACTTTGTTTTCTTTTTCAAGTTCTGCTAATTGGTCAGCTTGTTTTTTGTAAATATTAGGTCTGCTTAGCATAGTGTTTAGAAAATCTTTATGTAAAGCAAACTTAGCTTTGTACAGCAAATCCATACTTTTTGAGGATGATGTGTATTGATGAAGTCGTCTGGTTTGGATTACAACGATTTTCTTATATCCAAGTTCCATAGCTCTTTCATATGGTAAAGAGTCGGAAACACCACCATCATAATATTTTTTACCATCAATTTTTACTGCTTTTGAAATGATAGGTAGTGAACTTGATGCAGCACCAATGTCAAGTAATCTTTTTTCATCAGATTTTTCTGTTAAAAATTCAGCCTTGCCTGTTTCTAGGCTGGTAACAACAATTTCATTTGTCACTTTACTGGCAAAATATTTGTCAAATCTAAAAGGATATTGTTTGTAAGGAAATTCATAAAAGGCTTTCTTTAGGTCAATAAGACCTTTGCCTCTTTTTAGTGAACCTTTGCCAATCCATTCATCAGATTTGTTTGTAGGGAAAAGGCAATCTTTTGTTCTGTTTTTCTGTTCTGCAATGTAGCTTAAAGCGCAACAAGTACCGGCTGATACACTGGCAACATACTCAAATTGCATATTTTGTTCCAATAAATAGTCCAAAGCACCGGCAGTAAATAGTCCTCTAATAGCTCCACCCTCAAGAATTAATGCTGCTTTTTCCAAAAATAAAACCTCTTTCTTATATAATAGGGAGCAATTTCTTGCTCCCTAAAAATTATTTGTTCATATCTGCAATAATATCTGCAATAACTTCTCTTTCATCAAGGTGATATTTAACACCCTTGATTTCTAGGTAATCTTCATGTCCTTTACCTGCAAGAACAATAATGTCACCGTCTTCTGCATTTTCCATACAGTAACGAATAGCATCTTGTCTTTTTGGTACAACAACATATTTACCGTTAGTCTTTTTAAGACCACCTTCAATAATGTCATTGATAATGTCCATTACATCTTCATCACGACTGTTGTCCTCGGTTAAAACTGAAAGGTCAGCAAGTCTGCCGGCAGTTTCACCCATTTCATATCTTCTAACCTTTGGTCTGTTACCACCGGCACCAAATAGTACAATCAGTCTGTGTGGGTTGTATTCTCTAAGTGTTTCAAGGATGTTTTCCATTGATAAAGCATTGTGAGCATAGTCAATAAGTAGTGTATAGTTGCCCGGAACTTTTACTGCTTCAACTCTACCTTTAACCTTAACAGTATCAAGGCCTTTCAAGATAGCCTCATCAGAAATGCCCATTTCAATTGCAGTAGTCATAGCAGCTAGGGCATTATATACTGAGAATCTACCTGGAATGGCAACATTAACATCAAGTGTCTTAAGACCTTTTGTTTTGAAGTTTACACCGATATATCCAGGTTTTGAGATTAGATTATCGTCATAACCTACAATGTCAGCCTTTTTGCTAAAGCCATATGTTGTAATATCACAAGTAGCATTTTCTGTGATTCTGTCAAATACTTTGTCATCAATGTTGAAAATACCTTTCTTGCATTGCTTGAATAGTAAAGCCTTGCATTGTAAATATTCTTCAAGGTCCTTGTGTTCACTATCACCAATATGGTCATGGCTAAAGTTTGTGAAAATACCATAGTCAAAGTAAATAGCATCAGTTCTGTGCCATTTTAAGCCAAGAGAAGATGCCTCAATAATCATAACTTTACAACCTGCATCAACCATCATTCTCATAGCATGTTGAATTTCGTATGATTCAGGAGTTGTGTTGTTGGTTTTGTAAATCTTGTTTCCTATAATAATACCAAGCGTACCGATTGTACCGGACTTGATACCTTCAGCATCCAAAATGCTTTTTAGCATTGCAACAGTAGTTGTTTTACCTTTTGTACCGGTCAGAGCAATTGTAGTCAGTTCTTTTTCAGGTTCACCAAAAAGCATTGCACTCATATATGCAAGAGCTTTTCTTGTGTCATCAACCTTGATAACTGTAATATCTTCCGGAATATCTACATTATCAGAGATAACAACTGCACTTGCACCGGATTTAACTGCTTGTGGTATGAACTTGTGACCATCAACATTGTAACCTTTAAGTGCTACAAAAACTGTACCCTCAGTTACCTTCCTACTGTCATAAATAACATCGGAAATTTCGGTTTCTGTGTTTCCTTTAATAAGAGTGTACTCTATATTTTGTAAAATTTTTGAAAGTTGCATAAAATACCCTTTCTGTGGAATTAACTTCCATCTTTATTTTCTATATAAAATGTATAAGCTAAATTTACAACTTTTTTTAAGGTTTGTCAAACAACATATTGTGTCATTATTTTTATTTTTGGTCATTTTATACTATAGATACGAAAAATAGTGTAGAAATAGGGGAGAATTCATCGGTAAGACATTTGGCCTTCACATATTTTTCAATTAAGCAGAAAATGAATTGACACTTTGCACAAATGAAGTATGAGCAAATTAGATAATAAAAAGGTGGATGATTTGTGCAATATACACATTAGCAAATATTTTTATTGTTATTTTGCATAAATTTAATCCTCGGTTTTATAACTTTAGATAAAAAGTACAAAGGGAGTTGAAATTTACCCCTATTTTGTGGTACAATTTATTCAAGTGATATGGTTAATGAAAGTTCTATCCTGAGGGAACAAGTAGTTACCGACACAAATTATTTATCTCTTTACAAAGGAAGGAAAATTACAATGAAAATCAAGAGAATTTTATCATTAGTTCTCGCAGCTGCTATGATGGCAGTTGTATTTGTAGGCTGTACTAAATCTGAGGACACAAGTTCTAAGACTTCAGGCGCTGCAAAAACAGTAGATGTTGAAAAGAACGCAAAACTAAAGCTATGGGGCTCAGCTGCTTCACTTTCTATCCTAAAGGAACAAGCTAAGGCTTTTGAAAAGAAGTATGCTGACAAGAATGTTAAAATCGAAGTTGTAGCACAGGAAGAAAACGATTCCGGTACACAGGTACTTAGCGACTCTGAAGCTGCTGCCGATGTATTTTCATTCCCTTCAGACCAGCTCTCAAAGCTAACACAGGCTAAGGCTCTTCTACCTGTATATGACAACTATGTTGATGATATTAAGAAGAATCATACAGAAGCTGCTGTTGAAACAGTTAAGGGCGACCTAAACGGTAAAGAAGTTCTATATGCATTTCCACAAACAGATAACGGTTACTATCTAGTATATGATAAGTCAGTTGTATCTGATGAAGATGCAAAGTCATGGGAAGGCGTTCTTGCTGCATGTAAGAAGGCTGGCCGTCAGTTTATTATGAATGCCGGTGATGGTTATTATGCATGTATGTTCCCATTCACAGGTGGTCTAAAGATAGACGGTCTTAAAGGTGATGCTCAGGATACTCAGAAGTTTAACAAGTATGACGAAGATGAAGTTGCACAGACAATGTCAGCTTTCTCAGAACTTTTCCACAAGTATAAGAATACATTTGTATCTGCATCAGTCGATAAGATCAGTGCCGGTTTCTCAACAGCTAAGAGAACATGTGGTGCCGGTATTGACGGTACATGGAACGCAGCTGTTAATCAAGATGCACTAGGAAAGGATCTTGGTGTTACAGTTCTGCCAACAATTAATGTTAACGGTAAAGACAAACAGACAATTGCTATGATTGGTTATAAGTACATCGGTGTTAAGTCAGTTACTAAGTTCCCTAACGCAGCTGAAGAACTAGCTAACTACCTAGTAAGTGCTGAATGCCAGAAAACAAGACTAGAAAAGCTAGGTTGGACTCCAACAAACAAGGGTGTTGAAGTTGAAGGTAATGATGGTGTTAGAACAATGCTTGAAGAAGCTAAGACATACGTTGTTCAGGCTGAGATTCTCCAGGCATTCTGGGATCCAATGGCTAACCTAGGTAACAAACTTTACAAGCCAACTGAAAAGAGCGATGTAGCTACAATGAAGAAACTTCTAAAGGATACTTTAACAAACATCAACGGCTAATTTAATTAGACTGTTAATTGTTAGGATTTTTAAGTACTGGAGATAACGGAAAGTTATCTCCAGTATTTATGAACGGAAAATAAAGTATAAAGGAGTGACGTCATGAAATACATAGATTATGTCCAGCTAAATTCTTTCCAGAAGTTTGGATATAAGAGTAAGAATTTCTTTGTGAACTTGCCACATAATCTTGCTAAGTTCTTTATTATGCTTGGTAATTTTTTCAAGAGAGTATTCTTAGGTATCGGTCACGGATTTGCAAACTTTGGTAAAAGATTTGCTAAAGGTGACTGGGCAACAAAGTTATCTTACCTTATTATGGGTATGGGTAACATTAGCAAGGGACAGTACATTAAGGGTTTACTATTTTTAGTTATTGAAGCTGCTTATGCAATGTTCCTAATTTTCTTTGGTATCAACCAACTATCACAGTTTGGTACACTTGGTACTCAGGAAGGTGGTCTTGGTGTTGACCCTGCAACAGGTGCTTATGGCTATGTTGAAGGTGATAACTCAATGCTTATCCTTTTATATGGTGTTACAACAATTGTTGTTTCAGTTGTATTCCTAGTATTCTATATTATGAATACTAAGTCAGCTATGAAAGTTCAAGAACTAAAGGCTGAAGGTAAGCACATTCCTACATTTAAGGAAGAATTAAAGCAGTTTGGTGACGAGAAGTTCCATATTACACTTCTTTCTTTACCTTGTTTACTAATTGGTGTATTTACTGTTCTACCACTTATCTTTATGGTGCTAATCGCATTTACAAACTATGACCACAGCCATCAGGTTCCCGGTCACTTGTTTACATGGGTAGGTTTACAGACATTTAGAGATGTATTCAGTAATGTTGGCGGTGCTAACATGGGTGAAACATTCCTAACACTAACGGAATGGACAATTATTTGGGCTATTTTTGCAACATTCCTAAACTATATCTTTGGTATGATTGTTGCTCTAATGATTAACAAGAAGGGCATTAAGCTAAAGTCTCTTTGGAGAACACTATTTGTTATCACAGTTGCTGTACCTCAGTTCGTTACTCTACTAGTTATGAACCAGATGTTACAGTTTAATGATGGTGCTATTAATATCCTACTACAGAATCTAGGTTTTTCAAGAATTCACTTCCTAGACGGTTCTGCTTTAACTGCTAAGATTACAGTTATCGTTGTTAACCTATGGGTAGGTATTCCATATACTATCTTAATTACATCCGGTATTCTTATGAATATCCCTGCTGACCTATATGAATCAGCTACAATTGATGGTGCCGGTCCTGTTAAGAGCTTTGTGAAGATTACTCTTCCATATATGCTATTCGTTACAACACCATATCTAATCACAACATTTATCAACAATATCAATAACTTTAACGTTATTTATTTGTTATCCGGTGGTGGTCCTACAACTGAAAAGTTGTACGGTGGTGCCGGACATACCGACTTGCTTGTTACATGGCTATTTAAGTTGACAATGAGCGAACAAGACTACAACTATGCTGCCGCTATCGGTATCCTAGTATTTATTGTTTGTGCAACCTTGTCACTAATTACATTTAACATGACAAAATCTGCTAAGGATGAGGAGGCATTCTCATGATAAAAAGTTACAAGTTAAGAAGAAATATCTCAAATGCCGTTGTATATCTAATCCTTGCAGTTATGGGTATTATTTGGATATCTCCACTAGTATGGATGGTTCTTCATTCATTTAGAGGTGAAGGTACATCAGCTGTTCAATACATAATTCCAAAAACATTTACTTTCCAGCATTACATTAACCTATTTACTGATACAACAATTTTGAACTTTCCAAGATGGTTTCTTAACACTCTTGTAGTTGCAATTTTCTCTTGTATCATTTCTACATTGTCAGTTCTAATGGTTGCATACACATTCAGCCGTTTAAGATTTAAGGCTAGAAAACCACTTATCAACATTGGTATGATTATTGGTATGTTCCCTGGCTTTATGACAATGATCGCTATTTATTACCTATTAAAGGCTATGAGTCTTACTCAGACTCTTCCTGCACTTGTTATCTGTTACTCAGCCGGTGCAGGTATCGGTTTCCAGATTAGTAAAGGTTTCTTCGATACAATTCCAAGAGCACTTGACGAAGCTGCTACTATTGATGGTGCAACTAAGAACCAGATTTTCTGGAAGATTATTCTTCCAATGTCAAAGCCAATTGTTGTTTACACAGTTCTAACAGCATTTATTGGACCTTGGACAGATTTTATTCTAGTTAAGATTATCATGGGTGATGCTCGTGATAACTATACAGTTTCTGTTGGTCTTCAGTTGATGGCTAGTCAGCAGTACATTTCTAAGTACTATCAGAGATTCTTAGCCGGTTCAACAGTTGTTGCAATTCCTATTACATTGTTGTTCTTGAAGATGCAGAACTACTATGTTGAAGGCGTTACAGCTGGTGGCGTTAAGGGTTAGTTTTACAAAAATTTACTCCACAGATTTTTCTGTGGAGTTTTTTGTTTTTGTATTCTAGTTTATAGCAATACCCATAGATGTATAAATATCGTTAAATGACAGTTGTACATATTGCATAAATTTGGTTGTTAATTTTCTGTAAACAGTCCCTTTATATGTGGGTGTGATATTGATATAGACTAAGCAAAATGGTAAAATTAATATAAAATATTCTGTTAAAGGAGAAATCTATGAAAAAATTAGTTGCACTGTTTATGGTGCTGGTAGTTGCATCAACTGCCGTAGTATTTTCAGGTTGTACAAAGTCAACAGAAGATTTAATGGAAAACGCAAAGGTAAATCTTCCTAAGGATAAGTACAACACTTATTACCAGATTTGGATTGGCTCATTCTGCGATTCAAATAACGATGGTATCGGTGATATTCAAGGTATTATCAGTAAGCTGGATTACATTAATGACGGTGATGACAGTACAGATACTGACCTTGGTTATACAGGTATTTGGCTAAGCCCAATGATGCCTTCACCATCATATCACAAGTATGATGTTAAGGATTATTACAACATTGACCCTCAGTTTGGTACACTTGATGACTTTGACCAGTTAATCAAGGAATGTGATAAGCGTGGTATTGATGTTATTATTGACTTTGTTCCTAACCATTGTTCCAATGAACATCCTTGGTTTAAAAAAGCTCTTAAAGAAGCTGAAAAAGGCAACTTTAACGGTTACGCAAAGTACTTTAACATTAAGAAATCTTCTGAAACTGAATCAGGTTATAACTGTGACCCTGATGATAGCAGTATTATCTATGAAAGCAACTTTACTGACACAATGCCTGAATGGAACTACGACTATGAAGGTACAAAGAAAGAAATGGCTAAGGCTGCAAAATTCTGGATTGATAGAGGTGTAGCAGGTTTCAGACTTGATGCAGTTAGATACCTATATTACAATGACTATGAAAAGAGTTCTGATACTCTAAAGTGGTTCTATGACACTTGTAAGAAAGAAAAGAACGACATTTATATGGTTGGTGAAGACTGGTCAACAGATATGAACGAAGTTACTGCAATGTACAAGTCCGGTATCGACAGTTTATTTGCTTTCCCATTTGGTGATACCAGTGGTAAATTCCTAGGTAGTGTTATTTCCGGTTCTATTAATGATTACACAGATACACTTTTAAGTTATGAAAAGAAAACTAAGGAAGCTAATAAAAATACAATTAATGCTTACTTCTTAACTAACCATGATATGAGTCGTGTTGGTGACTCACTAACTGAGTTATATCAGAAAAAGATGGCTGCTGCCCTATATATGACAACACCCGGTAATGCTTTCACTTATTACGGTGAAGAACTTGGTATGGAAACATATGACGAAGGTGATGACCCGGCAAAGAGAACTGCTATGATTTGGGATAGCGACAATCTTCCAAATGTTACTGCTAACGGTATTGACAGAGTTGAAGACAATACTGATGGTGGTGGCGTTAAGCAACAGGATAAGAACAAGGATAGTCTACTGAACTTCTACAAAAAGTTAATTAAACTTAGAAACTGTCACCCAGGCATTGCAAGAGGTACAATCTCTGCTTTACCTGACGATTTTGATGGTGGTAGTGGTGTAGGTGGTTACTACCTAACATACAAAAACGAAAAGTATCTTGTACTTCACAACCTAGATACAGACAAGCATAATTTTGAAATCACAGATAAACTGATTGATGATGATTACAAAATTGCCGGTATGTTTAGTGCAAAGAGTGGTAAGGTATCAATCGAGAAAAATGTACTAACTTTACCTGCTTATAGCACAATCGTTTTACATTCAACAAAATAATTTTTTCTACCGATATAACGGTAAAAATGAGGAAAGCTCTCGACAATGGGAGCTTTCTTTTTTTATTCTACAAAGTAAAGGAAAACAAACTAAAAAGGTACATTCACATTGTGACAAAACTGTTGTGGGCAACTGACTATAATAAAAACACAATATCAAGGATATGAAATTACCCTTATTAATATGACAGGATGTGTAAAAATGACAGCAGTTAAAAAGCTACTTTCCGGTAGGTGGAATGAATTTAAAGAAAGTTCAACAGGAAAAAATATTTTGATGCAAAGCATATATTTTTTGTGTGGTGTGTTAATTTCAAGAGGTGCAGTTTTTGGGCAACTTTCTCCATTTGGTGCAGCATATGTTGCTTCAGTTCCTTATAGAAATCTTATAACTTCAATGCTTGGTACAATCTTCGGATATGTTGTGCTTGATCCGGAAAATTGTTTTAGATACATAGCAATTGTGGTTGCCATCGGTGCTATTAGGTTTGTTGCAAATGATATTAAGAATATTAGTAAAAGTACTGCCTTTCCATCAATGGTAGCTTTTTTACCGGTATTTGCAACTGGTATTGCATTGCTTTTTTCCGATACTTCTCAGTTAAGTTCATTTGCACTTTGTACAGTTGAAGCATTAATTTCAGCATCAGGTGCATTTTTCTTAGATAGGGCAATTTGCCTTTGTTCCTCTAGGAGAAACTTAACTTCATTTACTCAGCAAGAACTTTCTTGCATAGTAATGTCAGGTTGCATTCTGTTACTTGCACTTGGTGGACTTGGCATTGGTGAATTTTCCTTTGGTAGAGCATTAGCAGTTGTGGTTGTACTTCTTTGTGCTAAGTTTGGTGGTGTTGCCGGTGGTACAATCGGTGGCATTTCAACGGGTGTTGTGTTTTCTTTAAGTTCACTTTCACTTAGCTTTTTGTGTGGTGGTTTTGGTTTTGGTGGACTGATGGCAGGGCTTTTTTCATCTACAGGTAAGATTGGTACTGCAGTTGCATTTATATTGTCAAATATAATAATGTCCTTTTCTTCAGGTGATAAGGACTTGATTTTTGCATTAGCAGTAGAGACTGTATTTGGTGCTGGGTTATTCTTTATGATACCTAATGCAGTTGGCAATGTTGTTTCGGCTTTGTTTTCTCCTTGTGATGATGTAAATAGTGGTATTGCTTTAAAAGAAAATGTTATCAGTAGGCTTAACTTTTCTTCAAAAGCCTTGAAAGATGTATCTTCTTGTGTTACAAGAGTTTCTGACAAAATGCGAGAAATGAATGTTGATTCTTTTCCTGATGTTTACTTAAATGCTAAAGCAAATGTTTGTTCAAGTTGTGGAATGAGGGTATTTTGTTGGGAAAGAGAGAAAGGTGTTTCTGAGGATGATTTTAACCGATTAACAGAAAATTTAAAGAAAAATTGCCACATTACTGTTGATGATATTGATGCTTTGTTTGTTAAGAAATGTTGTAGAAAATCTGAACTAAGTACTGCAATAAATCGGTATTATCAGTCCTACCTTATGAGTATGGAAAGTATGAGGAGAATTGATACTATCAGAGGTGGCCTTGCAGGTCAGTTTGGTGGACTTTCCGACATTCTAAAGGATATGGCAGATGAATTTTCTAAGACAGATGTGTGTGATTTAGACAGTAGTGAGAAAATTTCCTATATGCTAAGGCAATATAACCTTATTCCTATACTTTGCAATTGTAGGATTATGGATAGTGAAATGACAGTAGAAATGGAACTTTCCGATAGAAGTAAAGGTTCAATTAAAAAATCTGTACTTAGGAGAGAGGTTGAGAAGTGTTGTGGCAGAAGATTTCTTGATCCGGTAACTACTATTGCTCAAGATAGAGTAAGAGTTGTGCTAAACGAAAGACCACTGTACGAAACCGAAGTTGGCTCATATCAGCATATTGCAAACAATGGCAGAATGTGTGGTGATAGTATAGCGTGCTTTAATGATGATAAAGGTAACTTTGTTTCCCTAATAAGTGATGGTATGGGTACAGGTGGCAGAGCAGCAGTTGACTCTATGATGACAGTAAACCTAATGGAAAAACTAGTAAAATCAGGACTTTCATTTGATTGTGCTTTAGGGTTGACAAATTCAGCATTGATGGTAAAAAGTCAAGAAGAAAGTTTGGCTACAGTTGATGTTTCTTCAATCAATCTATTTACAGGCAGAACGGAATTCCTAAAAGCCGGTGCACCTTATACATATGTGAAAAAGAAAGGTAGGGTGATGCGAAAAGAAATACCATCAATTCCGGCAGGTATATTAAACGAAGTGTATTTTACAAAAGAGGAAACCACCCTTTCCGGAGAGGATATGATTGTTATGTTAAGTGATGGAGCTATTATGGGTGACGATAAATGGCTACTAAGTTTAATAAAGTCTTGGAATAAAGGTAGCTGTCAGGAACTTGCCGAGGCAGTTGTTGAAGAGGCTATGCGACATAATGAAGGTATAAAAGATGATGATATAACTGTACTTGCAGTAAGGTTAAAGGATAATTAATTAAAAAATAAAAGCCACATAAAAATGTGACTTTTACAGTTAGTTATTAGATTGATGAAGTTTTTCTTCAAGTAGTCTGTAAATGTTTTGACTGCTATTTTCTTTCTTGAAGATATGTATGTTGTTACGCATCATTTCAAGTTCTTGGTCATTGGCAATAAAGTCATTTAGCTGATGTATTCCTTCTCTGCCTTTTCTAAGGGTAAAGGATAGGTTATGCCTTTTTAAGAACTCGGCATTGTCTTTTTCTTGACCGTCATAAGAACGGAAAATTGCCATAGGAAGTTCCTTGGCCATAGCTTCCGAAACAGTAAGACCACCGGGTTTAGTGATAATTAAATCACTGGCACTCATATAGTCCTCAATGTTGTCAACAAAGTAACATAGCTTTGTAGGAATAGTGATTTTAACTGTTGGTTCTTTTTTGTTCTTAATAACTCCACTTCTTACAATATGACGGAATGTTCTAAATAACTTTTCATTTTTACCGGTAACAACAATCAGTTGATAATCACTAGGGTACTTGTTTAGGTTCTTGTAGATTTCAAGAATGTTAGTAACACCAAAAGAACCTGCCATCATCAGTACAGTTTTCTTGTGAGGGGAAAGTCCCAGTTTTTCCCTCATAACGTACTTATCACAATGTTTGTAGAACTCTTCATAAATCGGAATACCCAAAGGATAGATAATAGAGCAGTCAACATTGTATTGGTCTCTAAGCTGATGAACAATATCGTTGTTAGCTACAATATAAGCATCTACAAGGTCATTAATATATGCAGCATGAGCAGCATAGTCTGTAACAATGCTAAATAGCAAAGCATTTGTACGACCTTTCTTTTTAAGGGCAGATACCATCTCTGTGCAAAAAGCATGACAGCTGATTACACAATCAGGTTTGAATTTATCAAATAGCTTTCCTAGCTTCCTTGAGTAAAAAGAAGCGATACCGTGAACTGCCTTGTCTAGGAAAGACACCTTGTCAGCAGAGTTATATATTTTACCGTAAAGTCTGGGAGTTTTGTTTGCAAAGAACAAGTAGCCCTTGGTAACAATCCAATGTAAAAATTTAGAACTGTACATTAAGGCATCTTCAATAACAACCTCATTGCCCTCAACATTTTCTATTGTTTTTTTCAGAGCAAGACTGGCTCTGTGATGACCTCCACCGGTGTCGGTCAGTAATATTAACACTTTCATTTTATTCACCATATAAATTTCTAATACTAATTATATAAAAAAATATCGGACTTTTCAACAAAACTACAATAATGATACTTCTTTTTATATAAATAATTTGTCATTATATGTAACTTCCCTAAAAACTAATGTTTTAGCTAAAATATCTTTGTCATTAATTCGACAAAAAGTTACAAGGTTGTCACTTTAATTTTTCGGTTTATTGTAGTATTCTTATAAGTAGGACATTATACGATTATTAAGAAATGATTAAGAGAAAGAGAATATGTAAGAAGGAGAGTTTTCTGTGAGTAGAGATTTGGATGAACTAAATTATCTTGCTGATTTAGAAGATGATGACAACTTTGAGCCATCTGACTATAATACACAAGATATGCGTAATATAAATGAAAAAGTAAATCGTATTCTTTATGGTAAAAACGAAGAACAGCCTAAAAATGAAAAGTCAGAGAAGAAAGAGCCTGACCAAGTAGATATTAGCAAAAAGGCAACAAAGCTTGAACACAAAGAAGAAAAGAAACCTGAATATAAAGAGAAAAAAGAAAATAAAAAACAAGAAGAAAAGAAAGAAACAAAGCCTTCTAACAGTAACCCTACCGAGGAATTAGTTGATATAACTAAAGATCCGGAAATGGTTGATGATGTTAAAGAAGAAACAAAGAAGCCTAAGAACAAAAAGGCGATTGTTGGCTCTATTATTGGTGTAGCAGTTGTACTTTGTGTTGTATTGGTATTTGTTGTTCAAGGTGTTGTTTCTCCTAGTAACAATAATGCACAGCAAGAAACAACTACTTCAGAAACAAAGCCAACTGTAGCTATTACAAATGACAAAGGTGAATTTGTTTTTGCAAAAGGTACTAAAGTTTCCGGTGTTGATATTGGTGGCTTAACAGTAGTACAGGCTAGAATTCTTCTAAAAAGTGAAGAAATTAAGTCTAGACCAAAGATGAACATTACAGTTAATGTTGACGGTGAAAAAACAACTTATACCGAAGATGACTTTACTTTTAAGTATGATACTTCTACTGTTCTTGATGATGAAAAGATTATTTCAAAGAGAATGGCTGACGGTACAACTTATCCAACAACAACTGATAGCAACGGCAATGAGTATGCTAAAGAACAGGTAATGAAGATTTCTGCCAGTCTAAACCAGTCATCAGTTGACAAGCTAATTAATAAGATTTATAAGAAATATAATGTAAAAGCAAAGGATGCAAGGGTAACTAAGTTTAACCCTAATTCAAGTCCTATGTTTACTTATGAAGAAGGTAAGTCTGGTCTTGAAGTAGATAAAGATGATTTACAGTCACAGATAAATTCAATTGTCGAAAAAGGCAATGCTTCCGGTACATATACAGGTACGGTTACAGTTACAAGAACTGCAACTCAGCCTAAGTATGATGTTGCATTCCTAAAGAAAAATATGCAGTTACTTGCTGCTTGGGAAACTTATTCAACAAATGATGCTAACGGTAATCAGAATATGAAAGTTTCTCTAAAGGCTTGTAACGGTAGTATTATTGACCCCGGTGAAACTTGGTCATTTAATGGTTGCACAGGTAACAGTAACGATACTTCTCTAGGTTATGCATCAGCAGGTGTTATTGTTGACGGTGACTTTACTGATGGTGTTGGTGGTGGTATCTGCCAGTCCAGTACAACAATTTACAATGCAGCAGTAAGAAGTAACCTAACTATTGCTGAGCGTTCACCTCATACTTATCCATCAGTATATGCTAAGAGTGGCTTTGATGCTGCTATTGACTATGGTAATCTTGACCTAAAGCTAAAGAATGATTCTAAATATCAAGTATTCCTGGCTTGTTATATGGAGGGTACAACTCTTCATGCAGCATTCTATGGTATTAAGGATGATTCTTATGATGTAATTGATACATATAGTGAGAACTATGACATTCAATCATCTTACTATAGGGCAAGATCGTATAGAATTTATAGAGATAAGAAAGGCAAGGAAATCAGCAGAGAAGAATTGCCAAGTTCATATTATAGTCTAAAGAACGGTGCTTCTGTTCAGACACCTGATAGTGGCGGTACAGACTATAAGCATGGTGGTCATGTAGAATAAAATATGTTGAATTTTTAAGGGAGTCGCAAAGACTCCCTTATTTTTATGAACAACTTAACAGAATATATTATGTTTGTTCATAGTCTTGTAATTTAGTTTGTGTTATTTGTCTCATAATTCTCTTGCTTCTTTGTTCAAAGATACAAAATAAATCAAATGTATTGTACGAATGTGTTTAATATGCTATAATTATTCACAAAGAGTCTTTGGAGGGTAACTATGAAATATATGAAAAGGTATGTAAGCGTACTACTAACACTTGCAATTATGCTAAGTTGTACATTAATCACAATGGGTTCAGTCTCAGCTGCTGAAGGTTCTAGGGCATATTTTGATAATTCAAAGTACAATTGGGCAAAGGTCTATGTATATGCCTATGGTACAAAACAAAATGCAAAATGGCCTGGTCAGTTAATGGAAAAAGGTGCAGATGGTCTTTACTCTATTGATTTTCCGGCTACATACAAATCTGAGAATGTAATTTTCAACAATGGTCTTGAAAAAGGTGCAGGTAAAGAACAGTTCCCTGAAAATTCAGGTCTTAGCCTAAAGACAGGGGAATGTAAACTTTTAACTGCTGATTCTAAGTGGGTTAATTATGGTAAGATGGACGACCATGCTTATGGTTTTTCTTACACACCATCAGGTACTGCTTTCAGCAAAGATTACATTGAAGTAAAACTTGGTCTAAAGGGTAGCAAGACAGGTTTTTATTCTATTGACGGTTCAGCTAAGAAAACTTATGCTAACGGTGATACAATCAGAGTCGGTGAAGGTAAAATCGGTAACAGTACAATTAAACTAACTCTTACAACTAAGGGTAGTGATGCTGTTGAAACAACTCAAGAATATACATTTAAGAAAAGATTTACATCAACAAAGACAACTTTCTCTGCTAAGTCAGATGGTCACGCAACTGAGGCAGAGGGTGGTTACTACGGTACAAACCCTAATAAGCAATTAGGTAAGTACAAGAAAGTCACAGTTGATGGTAAGACAGATGATTGGGATAGCTCAATGATTATTGCTCAGGGTGTTGCAAACGATGACCCAAGAGTATATATGCCATCTTCAATGCACGAACAGCCTTGGGATGCATACGCACTATATGGTGCATGGGATGATGATAACCTATACTTTATGTGGGAAATGGCAAACACAACTTATATCGTTTCACCAAATGATGACTTTGCTACATCAAACGAAGCAAGACCATGGAGAAACAGTATTCCAATGTACCTAGCACTTTCTATTGACCCTGACAAACAGGCAACAGGCAAGGCGATAGGCACAAATAAAGACGGTTCAACTTTTACTAATCCATTTGTTTGGGGTTGTGACGGTGGTGTTGCTAAAGATGGTAATGTATCTTTCACAACACATATTGATACACTTGTAGCGATGGATTCAAACAACTCTAACGGTGGTGCATCAATCTTTAAGGCAGATACTAAGGATACAGATGGAACATATATGTTCAACTATGACACAAGAATTCCTATCGGTGTTAATTCGTTCCAAGCTCAGGATAACCGAAACGGTTTCAAGATTAAGTATGCTAATGGTACAAAGAGTGATTCAATTATTGGTATAAACGGTGCAAAGGGTGACCGTAAACTTGGTGATAATCTTGACCCTAACTCAAGCTGGGTTGACTTTAAAGACCTTGGTTACAAATCAGAATATGGTTACATCTATGAAGTAGCTATTCCACTAAAAACTCTAGGCATTGACAGAAACTATATTGAAACTAAGGGTATCGGTGCAATGCAGATTTTAACATACGGTACTTCCGGTATGGATACATTACCACACGACCCATCAATGTTAGATAATGCAAATGTTGAATATAGCTATGACCCATCAACTTCACACGAAAAGGAAGATGTTGATAATATTACAGTACCACTAGCTAGAATGGGTGCTTTACTATCAGATACAGTTGTAAACGAAGCTCCTCTAGAAATTAACTGTGGTGCAGATAAAAATTCCGGTCAGGGTGTTGGTACTGCAATTACTCTACAGTCAGAAGCATATAACAATAAGGGTAATGTTTCTTATGAATTCTATGTAAATAACGAAAAGCTAACTAACACAACAACAAATACTGCTAAGTGGACACCATCAAAGGATGGTAGCTATTCACTAAAGTTTGTTGCTAAAGAGTCTAACGGAAAAACTGTAGAGAAAACAATGCTATATAATGTTGGTGAAGCTAGTAGCGAAAAGCTATTGGGGGACGCTAATGGTGACGGTAAGGTAGACGTTAAGGATGCAACATTAATTCAGAAGTATGTTGTTCTAATGGCAGATATTGCCCCTGAAAACCTATCAGTAGCTGACTATAACAAAGATGGTAAAATTGATGTTAAGGATTCATCAGCTATTCAAAAGTCAGTATTAAATGTGTAATTTGGTTAATAGATTTTGTTCATTAAAATTTTTTCTCCAGAAAAAAGAATATTTTAAGAAAAGAACTGTCGTTTGGCAGTTCTTTTCTTTTTGTTATTTATGCACATTCACTAAATTTTGTTCAGTCTAGTCTTTTTTTTGTAAATTATAACTGTTGCAAAAATTTCTTATATAATAGTATAATTGTAGTATAATATTGAGGAGGTTATTTATGAATAAAACTAAAAGATTAATTTCAATTCTAATGGCAATAAGTATTGCAGTTAGCGTACTAATGGTAGGTTCTGTTTCAGCATCAGCAGTAACAAATGCAACTGCTATTAAGAATGTTCCTACATACAAAAGCAGAACTGCTTATATTGACAGTGTAAGAAAAGGCACAACTCAAGCATCAGACAGTTTTGTTGATACTTTTGAAAAGGTTTATTCTTTTACTTTAAAGAATGATGCAAACTTTATGCTTAACTTTGGTTTTACTAATCATACACAGTATGAATGGAATGAATCATATCTTGTTGAAGTTTATACTGACCCTAACTTGCTTTATAAGAAAGATTTGACTGTAATTAAAAACGATAACAACAATGAAGCAATGTATGGTTTCTTAGGCAAAGGTACTTATTATGTAAAGGTGTACTATAAAAATAAAACTAAAGAACAAATAAACAGTACTTTCTTTATGTCACTAGGTCAAGTTAGCAAAAAAACTAAATTCGCTACAGTTTCTTATGTAAGAACTAATAGAGACAAGACTGTTACATATAGATTAAACACTGTAGATGCTCCACAAACTGTTTATGTTCATACTTGTAATTATGGTAGAACATCAGGTACTACTATAACTGTTTGTGGTCAGGCGATAACTTTAAATGCAAAGAATGAATTTAACTATACCTACAAAAATTATGATCCTAATGCACATATGAGCATTTGGGTTAAAGATGTAAACGGTTATGTTAGTGAAACATATGCTCTTTGTCTAAATAAGTATACTGCAACAGTAGTTGGCGTTAAGAATAAAGATTATACCGGTAGAAATGTTGGTCAAAGTGGTCTAACTGTAAAGGCAGGTTATGATGCTGCAAGTTATAGATTAAGCTATAGAAATAACAAGAATGTTGGTACTGCAACAGTTTATATTAACGGTAGTGGCAACACAATCGGTTCTGTTGCAAAAACATTTAAAATTGTACCTAGCAAGATTACTAAGGCAACTTCTAAAGTAAAGGGTAGCAAGGCTACTTTATCTTGGAGTAAGTCAAAGGGTGCTAAGAAGTATGTTCTTCAGAAAAATGTTAAGGGCAAGTGGAAAAATGTAAAAACTCTTACAAAGACTTCTTACAAATTAACTGTTTCTAAGGGCAAAACTAAGTTCAGAGTTTACGGTACTGCAACAGTAAGAAAAAAGGCTTATAACGGCTATGGAAAAACATTTACAGTAAACAGAAAGAAATAATTTTAATTTAATAAAATAAAAGAACCTCTTTTGCACATAATAAGTGTAAAAGGGGTTTTTCTTATGATAAAAAGAGTTGGCTCATATACAGTAGAATTTTTACATCCACCGGTAATAACAGGTTATAGTTCAGTAGTTGGCAAGAAAGAGGCTGAAGGTCCTTTAGAAAAATATTTTGATAAGATTTTTTACGACTCAAGGGCTGGTCAACCTACTTGGGAAAAAGCTGAAGCTAAGTTTCAGCAAGAGGCTTTTATCGGTGCAATGACAAAAAGCAAAACACATCCGGAGGATATTGACTTTGTATTTGCAGGGGATTTATTAAATCAGCTTATAAGCTCCAGTTACTCAATGAGAAGTTTTAATATCCCTTACCTTGGTCAGTATGGTGCTTGTTCAACAATGGCTCAGGGGATAATTATGGCTTCATTTACAGTAGGTGGTGGAAGTGCAAGGGAAACAGCCGTTGTAACTTCATCACATTTTTGTACAGCAGAAAGGCAGTACCGTTATCCACTTGAATATGGTGGTGTAAGACCTCAAACTGCTCAATGGACAGTAACAGGTTCAGGCTCTGTAATTGTCAGTAATGAGGGGAAAGGCGTTGAAGTGGTAAATGCTACAGTAGGGAAAATTGTGGATAAAGGGGTAAAGGACATAAATAATATGGGTGCTGCAATGGCACCGGCTGCTTATGACACAATTTTAACCTACTTTAATGATACCAAAACCACACCTAATGATTATGACAGAATTTTTACAGGTGACTTAGGACAAGTAGGTTCAGAACTTTTGCATCAATTGCTAAATGATGATGGATATAACATTGATAGTGTTCATAGGGATTGTGGACTGATGATTTTTGACAGAGATACTCAAGATGTTCATGCAGGTGGTTCAGGCTGTGGATGTGGTGCATCGGTACTTTGTGGCAAAATATTAAAGGATATGGAAAGTGAAAAGTACCGAAATGTACTGTTTATAGCTACAGGTGCGTTGATGAGTCCAACTGCAAATCAGCAAGGAGAGAGTATTCCGGGGGTTGCACATTTGATACATTTAAAATGTCAATAGTAAATAGTAACAACAAAAGTGCCTCTATAATAGGGGCGCTTTTGTTGTTTATGTAAGAAATTTTAAATTTTTTGTTTTATTTTTGTAACTTCCTTGACAGAGGCAATATTACTATTTGTAATATATTTATGTTGAAAACCATATGGAAATTGTTAATGTGAAAAACTTTCCTTGTAGAAAAATGCATTATTTTTAGAGTATTAGTGGATAACTTCAAGGGTTTTCCTAGTTGCCAACATAGTTTTCCACATAAATGTTAGTAAAATGATAGTTTACTAACTGTATAATTGTAATTTTAATTATTACAAAGAATTATCAAATTTGTTTTATTTTTGTTGATTACATACTAAATACTAGGTCAAAAATATAGATAGAAAGAGGGTTTTGCTATGTTAAGAGGCATAAACAGACAGGTTCTGGAGATTACAGAAACCAACAATATGTATTACGAAAAGGCTTTGCTTGTGGTTCGTCCGGAATATACAGATGCTCAGAAAAATGTTTTGGAAAGAGAAGCAAAGTTAATGCTAAGGCGAATGTACCCGCCATCAGCGATAAAAATAAAATCTAAGATTATTTATTGGTCAATTAGGTTGGGTGTTTCAGCCTTAATGGGTGGACTGGCTACTGCTATAATAATATTACTTTCTATGTAATCTTATACCTAAGCTATTCATATAATTTTATATAAATTATATGGAGGCTGTTATGAAAGTTAAATTTTTTCGTAACCTTGAAATAGTAGGTGCTTTCTTTGTGTTTTCTTTGGCGTTTTTGTTGCACTATATTTATCAGCTAACTGACGGTACGGTTTTTTCGATTCTTTTTGGTGCAGTTAATGAGTCTGTGTGGGAAAACACAAAAATATTTCTCATTGCCTATGCCATTTGGGGCCTTGTTGAGCTTTTGGTTTCCAATGTGTATTTCAAGCCATTTGTAGTGGGTAAAGTCCTTGGCATTTACTTTATGGGATTTTTCATAATCATTATGCACTATTTATTTTCACTTTTTGTTGGAGATAAAATGGTTGGTGTTGATATTGCTATAGGCATTTTTGCAGTTATTTTTTCTCAGATTATTTCTTATAAGGTTACTTTAAGTGATAAAAATTTCAGTACTTACTTTGTACCGTCATTATTTTTGTTGGGACTGTTCCTTATTGCATATTTTTCCTTTACGGTTTTTCCACCACATATGGGACTTTTCAAAGATGAAACAACAGGCTTTTACGGAATTTTGCCGAATTATGTAGATAAAGGTGCAGCAGTTTTAAATAATCTGTAAAACCCCATAATTATTTTAGTTTTTTTATGTTTTTGCTTTTACTTAATTTCCTTTTGTGTTATACTTATTCTGTACAAATTACTAGAAAAGGTATAAACAAAAGGAATTTTTTATGGAACAAAATAAACAGAATTTAGATAATCAAAGAAATGATATAATTGCAGGTCGTAACCCTGTTATGGAAGCAATCCGTAGTGGCAGAAGTATTGAGTCAATCCTTGTAGCAAAGGGAGAGAGAAGTGGCTCGGTTGTTGCGATTATTGCAAAAGCAAAACAGAAGAATATCCCTGTTAAAGATGTTGACTCGAAAAAGCTGGATTTCTTAGCTAAAGGTGTAAACCATCAGGGTATTGTTGCTCAATGTGCAGTAAAGGAATACAGTACACTTGAGGAGATTTTTGCTTTAGCAGAAGAGAGAGGGGAAAGTCCTTTCATAATTGTTCTTGACAAGATAGAAGACCCACACAACCTAGGTGCTATTATTCGTACTGCAGAATGTGCCGGTGCTCACGGTGTAATTATTCCTGAAAGAAGAAGTGCAGGACTTTCTTATACAGTAGAAAAAACTTCTGCCGGTGCATTAGAGTATATGCCGGTTGTAAGAGTTAAGAATATTTCAGCAGTACTCCAAAAGCTAAAGGATAAGGGTATTTGGGTTTATGGTGCTGATATGGACGGTGAGCATTACAAGAAAGTTAACTTTGACGGTGCAGTTGCCCTAGTAATCGGTAATGAGGGTAAGGGTATCAGTCCACTTGTTGCAAAGGATTGTGATGTTATTGTTTCACTTCCTATGAAGGGCAAAATTAATTCTCTTAACGCTTCTGTTGCAGCAGGTATTTTAATGTATGAAATAGCAGACAAAAGATAAATAGGAGAGAAATAATGGAGTTTAAGAAACCTGACTTTCTAAAGAATAAGGTTAAGAAAAAACCTAAAAAAGAAGTCAAAAAGGTAATTAAGAAAGAAAATCAAGCTCCACCGGAGGTAACAGAGGATATTAAGACTATGTTTTACTCAATGGCTCCTGTGGATGATGAAGATGAAGAAAATAATACAATTGTAGGAGAGAAAATCGGCACTACCATGAACGCTGAGGTTATGATGGAACGCCAAGGTGACGAAAACGGTAAAGTGACCGATGATGAAGAAGATTTACCGGACTATAGTGGTGACTTTTTCAATGCTCCTGTTCCTGTTGAAGAGGATGTTGAACTTAGCAGTGATGTACCGGAGGGTACACTGGTAGCTGACGATGTTATTGAGAGTGTTCCTCAGTTTGACATTAAGCCTATTGAAATTGAAGATATAGATACTATTGATATTGATATTCCTGATGTACCGGAAAAAAAGGAAGAAGATACTTTTCCTATTGCTATGGCTAATGAGGACTTTGACGAAGAAAAGTTCAAGAAAGACAGCCTTGATGAATTGATTAAGGAAAAAAATCTTCCACCACTGCCTAAGCATGAGGATGAAGAAGAACCTGATGATTTCCATTATGAAAAACTTTTCGGAAAGCAAAAGCCTGTACCACAAGGTACAACTCAGGTTTCTAAAGTGCCGATTTATAAGCCTGAAAGTCCTTTGGAACAGTTAAATGTTAATGTAGGTAAGTTTTCAGTTGTAGTTAGACAAGAATATGAAGAATATCTAAAAAGCAAGAATCCTGAAATTTCTGCTACATATAGGCCAACTTCAACTGTAGTTACAGAAGAACCAATAAATAATAAAAATAAATTTGCACAATCAGTTATCAACCTATTTACTTCAAAGGGTAAGGATACTGTAGAAAACAGAACAACTGCAGAAAAGGTTGTTACTGTTGATGACTATGATGACGAAAATGATAAGGAAAGTGTTGCTGATGAAATTAACAGTAACCTAAGTAAACTAAAGTTCCAAAGTTTTGCTTTAGGTGTTTTAGCTGTGGCAACATTGTTCTTTGTATTTTTACAGAGAGCATTGCCATCAACTTTAGGTGCAGGTTATGTAGCACCTGTAATTTACGGTGTGTTAAACTTAATTGTTATTTTAGTAGCAGGTGCAGTTTCAAGAGTAGCACTAAAGAATGGCTTATCCTCACTTATCAAGTTTAAGGGTAATTCCGATACGGCAGTAGCAGTAGGTTATGTTTGTGGTGTGCTTTCAAGTATAGTGGGACTGTTTGCCAGCCAAAGTTACTTTATAGGTAAGTACAGTTACTATACAGCTATCCTTATTGTAGGGCTACTGTGTAACTCTGTTGGTAAATATTATATGGTTAGCAGAGTTGACAAGAACTTTAAGTTTATTGCTGATGATAAGAAGAAAATGTATTCAGCAAAAATTTATACTGATGAAAATATTGCCTCAAAGATGATGAGTGGTACTGTTATAGAAAAGCCTATTGTTGCTTATCAGCACAAAACAGACTTTTTAACAAACTACTTGCAACTTTCCTATGCACCTGATCCATCAGAAGAGGCATCCGGTAAAATTGCACCATACACCACAATTTGTGCAATAGTTGTTGCAATTTTATTTGGGCTAATTAAGAAAGATTTTGTAGGTGCAATCAGTACACTTTCACTTATTACAACAGTAAGTATTCCTATTTGCACTTTAATGGCAGTTAATGTGCCTATGAGAAAACTTTGTAAAACACTACTGAAAAAGGGTGCAATGCTTTGTGGTTATCAAGGTGTAAATCAGTTTTGTGATACATCGGCAATTATGGTTGATGCCAGTGAACTATATCCTGAAGGCTCAATTATTCTAAACAACATTCAAGCATTTAACGAAGTTAAACTTGATGAATCTTGTTTATGTGCTGCAGCAGTACTAAAAGAAGTAAACAGTCCACTTTCTTATGTGTTTGATAAAGCACTTCAAGAGAGCAGAATGGTACTTCCTGATGTTGAGTCTGTAATGTATGAAGATGGTCTTGGACTTGTTGGTTGGGTAAACGGTGACAGAATTCTTGTAGGTAACAGAGAACTTATGAGAAAGTACAGTATCAATATGCCTGAAAGAAATATTGAAGAAATATACCACCATCAGCATAAGCAAACAACTTTTATTGCTCAGTCAGGTGTACTTGTTGCAATGCTAATTACAACATACAGACCTAGTATTGAAATTTCAAGAGAACTTCAAAGAACTGAGTACAATGGCATTAGCCTACTAATCAGCACAAGTGATTGTAATATTACATCAGAACAAGTTTCTGAGGACTTTGGAGTGTTCTATAGAAGTGTAAAGGTACTTCCAACAGGACTTGGCAATGTTTGTAAGGAAGTAACCGGTGTACATGAAGAAAAATCCAGAGCATACTTAGCAACAAGAGGTAAATTTACTCAGATTGCCAGAGCACTCTCCGGATGTGTACAGATGAGAACAAATATAAGTATTTCTGTAATTATTCAGCTAATTGGTGTGGCACTTGGCATTATGATTATGTCAACAATTGCCCTTTATGCCGGTACTTCAATTTTGGGTACAGTAGAAATGCTACTTTATACAATTTTCTGGGGAATAGCAACAATGATTGTCCCTATGATTAAGAAACCTTAGGAGGAATTTTATTATGTTAATCGCACCATCACTACTATCATGTGACTTTTCAGTTATGGGTGAAGAAATAGAGAGAATGGACAAGTCAGGAGCAGACTATATGCACCTTGATGTTATGGACGGTCACTTTGTACCGAATATTACATTTGGTGCACCGGTAATTAAAACGGTTAGAAAATATACCGAAAAGCCTTTTGATGTACATTTAATGATTTCTGAACCACTAAAGTATATTGAAGACTTTGCGAATGCCGGTGCTGATATTATTACTTTCCATATTGAAAGTGACAGTGATGTACAGGAAACTATTGATAAAATCAAGGCTTGTGGTAAAAAGCCCGGACTTGTAATTAAGCCTAATACAAAGGCTGAAGAAGTTTTCCCTTATCTAAAAGATTTATTTATGGTTCTTGTAATGACAGTTGAACCCGGTTTTGGTGGTCAGTCATTTATGGCAGATATGCTACCAAAGGTTAAAGAAATCAGAGAAGAAGCTAACAAGGTAAATCCTGAACTTCTTATCGAAGTTGATGGTGGTATCGGTGAGGCTACTATTAAACAGGCATATGATGCCGGTGTTGATGTTTGTGTTGCAGGTACAGCAGTATTTAAGGCTGACTCAGCTACTGAGGCTATTAACAACCTTAAGGCTCTTTGTAAGTAAGATTTTTAATATTTTCTACACAATTTTCACCGATATATTTTCCGTATTCCTTTAGCCTAGCTAAGAGAATATTATTGTTTTCACATTTTTCTCCGTATTGACACACAAGGAGTTTTGTCTTTTTAGAGATAAATGAATTGGAAAAACATAGGTAGTATTTGTTATTCATTATGTAACTATGGTTTCTTGATAATGGATAAGAAGATTTGTGTAAGGTAAATATACATTTTAAGTAATCATCACAATTTTCAAAAGAATATATGGTGTGGTCAAGGTTTCTTTTTACTTTAAATCTTTTTCTGCCATATCTAATGGTCAAGAGAAAGATTGAACCTTTCCTTGACTTAACAGCCTCTAACACAAATGCACAGTGCTTTGTGTTTAACTTTTCAACAGTTGCAACAATGTTCAGAATGTGATATATTAAATTGTCCTCAGTATTAAAGGTAAGTTCGTCTTGTAAAAATTCAAACATAAATGAAGTATTATTTATCTTTGTAATAGTCATACTATTACCTCCTTTATATAAAGGATAAATGGTACTAAGGACGTTATCAACTGATTATTGTTTACAGTAAATAAAACACTAAATTAATTTCAAAAATTTACTAAAGAAAGGAAGATGAAATATGCCACAGTGGTTAAGTGACGCAGTATTTTACGAAATTTATCCTCAGTCTTTTAACGATACTAACGGTGATGGTATCGGTGATATTCAGGGTATTATTGAAAAACTTGATTATGTAAAGGGTCTTGGTTGTAACGCAATTTGGCTAAACCCTGTTTACGATTCACCGTTTATGGATGCCGGTTATGATGTAAGAGATTACAAGAAGGTTGCTCCTAGATATGGTACAAATGAAGATTTGGTAAGACTTTTTGATGAGGCTCACAAAAAGGGTATTAAGATTTTGCTGGATCTAGTTCCGGGTCATACAAGTGACCAACATCCTTGGTTCTTAGAAAGTAAAAAAGCTAAGGAAAGTGAATATACAAACAGATATATCTTTACAAAGTCAGTATGGGATGCACCACCTGAATATAGAATGATGTGTGGTTTATGTGAGCGTGACGGTAACTATATGGTTAACTACTTTAGCAGCCAACCTGCTCTTAACTATGGTTTCTACGAAGTAACTCACCCTGAGTGGCAGTTACCATATGACCATCCTGATGCTTTAGCTACAGCAGAAGCAATTAAGGATGTTATGAGATTTTGGCTAGATAAGGGTGCTGATGGTTTCAGAGTTGATATGGCTGACTCTCTTGTAAAGAACGATGATGAAAAAATCGCTACTGCTAAGATTTGGCGTGGTGTCAGAGAAATGCTAGATACGGATTACCCTGAGGCTGCTATGGTTTCAGAATGGTGTAACCCTGAAAGAGCTATCAACAATGCCGGTTTCCATATGGACTTTTATCTTGACCATTACGGCAATGGTTATAGTCGTCTGTTTAGATATGAAAAAGATGGTGAAAACAAAGCATTTTTCCATAAGAACGGTAAGGGCGATATTACTGCCACTATGGATGAGTATGTTCCTAACTATGAAAAAACTAAGGCTAACGGTTACATTAGCTTTATGACTAATAACCACGATATGCCAAGAATGACTCACTATGCAGATAAAGAAACAATCCGACTTGCTTTTGCAACTCTGTTTACTTTACCTGGTGTACCATTCCTATATTATGGTGATGAAATCGGTATGAGATACCAGGGTGACCTTGTTTCTAAGGAAGGTGGTTATTCTCGTACAGGTTCAAGAACACCTATGCAGTGGAATAGTGAAAAGAACCTAGGTTTCTCAACTGCTGATGAATGTTATCTACCGGTTGATAAGAACGCTGATGCACCAACTGTTGAAAATCAGAAGAATGACCCTGACTCAATTTATAAGGTTGTAACTGATGTTATTGCACTTCGTCATAATAACAAAGACCTAGGCAATGACGGTGACTTTGAAGTTGTTTATGCTGAGAAAGAAAAGTATCCTTTCATCTACAAGAGGGGTAAGTTTGTTCTTGTTGTAAACCCATCTGCAAATGACGAAACTGTACCATTTGATTTTGATGTTGCTTCAACTCTATACCAAATCGGCAAAACAGAAGTAAAGGATAATAAGGTTACTGCTTATGGTAGTTCTTTCGCTATCTTTGAAGTAAAGTGATTTTCGAATTTTATTCTGTTGATTTATAGTAGAAATTAAATTTTGTAACTAATTAAAGGCTAGTTGCTTAAATAGTAACTAGCCTTTTTGTTGTATAACGAAAACCCCCGATTGTATCGGGGGTTCAAAAAAGC